>Ga0129298_10000006_pt1 | contig 61052 bp, 55 predicted proteins | sample I19B2metaG_FD_94707 | JGI IMG/M metagenome (GOLD analysis project Ga0129298, IMG submission 94707) | Lake sediment bacterial and archeal communities from Gulf of Boni, Indonesia to study Microbial Dark Matter (Phase II) - ​I19B2 metaG | ecosystem: Environmental > Aquatic > Freshwater > Lake >... | reverse complement strand
CGCGGAATGGATCTACCACATTCCAAGTCTGTCTAGGCGAAAGGACTCTCATTGTTGTGATCTTCCGCATTTCTCGCAGAAAATCTGATCACGCCTGTTTCGGGCTCCACAGTACTTGCATCGCCAGACGGTGGCGACAGCCACATCTTCTACTTCTTTCTTTCCAGTCCTTACTCCTATCGCGAGCAAGAGAAGACCGAGAGCGAACATGCCGTATCCGGTGTACTCAACCTCCGGATTGAGAGTAGCCACACTCTTGACTACGCTCAGCTTGAAAACGAGAGCGCGACGGGCGTTGTCTTGATTATCGAAAACGAAGTAGTACTTTCCCCCGGCCAAAGTACTGAAGCTGAAATTGTAAGAAGTGGCGAAGGGTTTGGCGAGTATTATTTCGCTCGGGCGGCCCTCGCGCCATTCCGAAAAGTTTCCTTCAGTCATGACGTAGAAAGCTATCTCGCGCCCGTTTGCAACTTCAAGAGAGCCTTTCACCTGCTCCCCTTGCATAAGGTCGGCTGAGAGAAACGTGTGGTTCGATGGGGGCACGCTCAGCAATGTCTGAGCTATGATGGCAGTTTGGATTTGGGTGTACGAGATCAAGCCGAGAGCCTCAGCGAGCGGGCTCAGGAACCCTGGTCCCTGAAATATGATCAGAAAACCCGAAATCGCCAAAAGAATCCCAACGGCCGTCGTGATCCTACGCACGTCAACCGCCTATAGCGTATCCAAGTACGCCTCTGCTGTCAGCAGATTAACTCCTGAGACTATAAATGAAGAGGTGCGCTTGTGCGAAGCCGTGAAAGGAACATGCTAGGCTGTTCTTATCGCTGCCGCCTCGTCCAATCCAAGCTCCTTGATTGAGATTTCCCTCATCTTGAACTTCTGGATCTTGCCAGTCACTGTCATGGGAAATGTATCTTTAAACTCGAAGTAATCGGGGACACCGATAACCTGCACATCTGATATTTTTGGATATGTGTAAAGAAAATCCTCCACCTCTTTCTGGAATTTTTCGGCTTATCATGTCCTTCAATCGTCCGACTATATTCAGATAGCCGTTCTCATTCATGACGGCGAGATCCCCTGTGTGCCTCCAACCATCCTCATCGATTGCCTCATTCGTTCCCTTTGGGCTATTCCAATATCCGCGCATCACGAGATATCCTCTCACACAAAGAACATGATGAAAGAGTTGAACCGGCACGGGTACGATGTCGGCGCCCATACGCTCTACCCCGTACTCCATGACATGAAGAGGAGAGGGTACCTTGTGGACGAGAAGAGAATCGAGAGGGACAGGATGAGAATATACTACGGAACAACCAATAGAGGGAGAGCAGCATTGAGGAATACCAAGGGAAGGATAGGGGAACTTGTGTCAGAAGTTATGAAAGGAGGAATCCTGACATAGGACTCTGGATCGAACTCCCTCAAGTGTGCGACCGATTCATCGGTCAATGTTGCTTTCAGTCTTGCCTGTCTGAGGTCTTTTCCTCTGCCTTCTAACGAGCATCGCAGTCAAGAAGATGGTTATGCCGGCAAGGACTGCCAAGAGAATCTCTAGGATATGATTCAAGTCTTCCGCTGACAGGACTCTTTGATTCAGACCAGCAATCGTGGCGTCCTTTTGGCTCATGGATTCTTGGATGGATTCCATGTTTTCCTTGAGTTTTTGATTCTCCGCCTGAGCCTGGTTCAGTTTCTCCTGCAACATTTGGAGTTCAGATTGAAGAGAAACATATTCCGGCGTCGCTGCCTTGATGTATGATAGCGGGGCGATCGCGATGTCCGTCGCATCTACATAGGTGTAGGGTGGATACCACATCAAGACGGAAGGATAGTAGGAATAATCCCGGTATGGTGGGAGCCAGTAGCAAGAGTTGTCGTAACAGGAGAATCCGTAGGCGATTCTCACACTCTCCGAGAGCTTAATGATAAGCGATGTTCTGGGAGCATCCCTTGGCACTGTGAGAACAATTTCCTTAGTTATCTTTGTGGATTTATCTGCAAACATATTCTTAGCAATCACGGATGTGGATAAGAGGGCGAGAGTATTCCCTGATGGATAGTAAATTTGCGCAGTCAGGTTCAACAAGTGCACAAATCGTTTTCCCTCAACCTGAAGTGTGACCGTGACGGTTTGAGCTGGCAGAATCTCAGTAGGATAGGAAAGTTGAACGGCCATGTAAGCCAAATCAACGCTTGAAGTGACCTGAGTTTGCTGAGCAACCGCCGGTTTCACAGAGGAAAGCGCAACCAACAGAGTCAGTAGGAAAGCCAGAGGGAGATTTCTCGTGGGCAATGCTCCTCAAGGAAGCCTCATCAAGACCCGTTATAAGTTTGACTCATTGGGATCTTGCACTTTCGATCAGATGAGGTCGAAGATTGATTGGCTTCCTCTTTTTTCTTCGATTCCTAGAGTAGGTGCTGGCAAGAATCCTTCTCAAGAGATTCAAGAGGAGGCAGTTATGAACGAGTAAGCTATCGTTGAGGATGAAGTGTGGATTCGCTCAGTGAATTGAGAACATCGGTCAAGAGCTAACGGAAGAGGTTGAACAAGTTACCGTCAAGGGTACTCTCTCTAAAGATGACCGGATAGCGAGGTTCTCGACGTCACGACACTCGAACAGTTGGGATTGCAGGTAGACCCCGTAAGCAAAGAGATCAAACCCCTGCCCCTCTACCTGCTATAGCTTACCAAGGGGCAAGTCTGGTTCGAATTCGGTATGTAGAATAGTATCCAAACTCTTGAATGACTAATGCTAGAAGAACCAACCCGGACTGGGCTTGCGGGTAGACAAGTGCGTTGGATGTAGGGATTTCCCGTGCACCGATGTGAGACACGAGTGCTACGTGATTCCGAATATTGAGATCGAACCTAGCGGCATTTCAATCGCAATGATTTCGGAGGCCGCGCCCGCGGACCCTCGCGACTACTATTATGCAAGAGGGGATCCCCTGTTTCAGCGGACGACTGTTCAAGCCTTCAGAGAAGCTGGGAGGGAGGTTTCGTCGATGAGGGACTTGCTAGAACTTGGTGTCTACTTCACAACCGCCGTCAAGTGCGGGAAGAAACGATACGGCATAGCGATCAACACTGTCAAGCAATGCTCACTCATATTGGAAAAAGAACTTGAGCTCTTCCCGAAACTGAAAGTGCTCATGCTCATGGGAGATGTCGCGATAGGGGCAATCAACAACATCGCAAGAAGAGCCGGCGAGGAGCGGGTATTACCTGCAGGTTCAACCTACAAAATTCGTAAGAGGAAATACGCCTTCCGCGGTAAGCGCGTTTTCCCTTCCTATCTGCAAGCGGGCCCAAGCTTCTTCATCGAAAAGAGCAAGCGAAGAATGATCGCGGAAGATATCGCGGCAGCAATGTGCTTGATAAAGTAGCTTGTCGCGGAATCACGGGAGATCGGTGAACGCAGAGGCACAGTCAAGGTTGGTGGGCCCGCGGGGTTCCGTAACATTATTGTCACTAAGATTGGATCGCTAATCCTCGGTCGTCTGGTTCGATTCCCGCTAGATGCACGCCCGGGTATTTGGTACTTATCCTAGTAAACACAATGGGGCATGAGACTGATTGAACGTTCTATTCCTCGCCAAGAAGTTTCTTGAGCGCCTGCCTTGTCGTCTTGGCTCCGCTTACCTTCCTTAGCAATTCCTTATCGCCTGTTACGAGGATGTCACACTTCAGTTCATCGAACGCGACGAAAACATGCGCATCCTTCTTGTCCTCCAGCCGCCCTAAGTATTTGTTAAGTTGCTGTGGCTTGACGTTTCCGTATACCCTCACGCAGCTGTTGAGGTAGGACAGAAACGAAGTGGCGTCTTCCTCGCTCACATTCAACTCCGGTGCTTTGAGAACTCGGGCCACCTCCTCAACAACATGGCGTGTGGTCACCAACCTGCAAAGGCCGATTCTCCCCAGTCTGAGTAGAAGAGCCTCATTTCCTTCAAAGGCTAGGCCGCTAACGATCGTGTTGGCGTCAACGAAAATCCTGAGCTGTCTGTTTCCAGAGCTTTCCTCTTTCTCTTTCAACGATCTCATTGACCCGTGTTCTCGTCAATCCTGTCTTCCTCAACTTATTCCGCAGAATCCTCAAGGTATCCTCGTCAGCCTCAAGACGCCTAAGCAACACTACGTCGCCAACCTCATCTAGGACAACAAACGATGCTCTCCGCAGCCCAAGCTTCTGTCGAATTTTCTTCGGTATTGTGAGCTGACCCGCAGAAGTCAGCTTGCTGACGTAGCCCACGGCAATCAGACCTGTCTAATGATTTCTTAGATATAAGGATACGATGATAGGCCGGCTCGGCGCCCTCAAACTACGCCATTGCAGACGTTTTGAGGAATAACAAGCCTCGTACACGATGAACTCAGCTGCCTCTTGTCTTCTTTTCTTTCCAAACAGTGGAGGCTTTCGAGCCTCAACTGCAAGAGTTTGGCGGGCCCGCGGGGATTCGAACCCCGGACCCCAGGCTTCTCCCGCTTCTTACGCTTGAAGCGCTTAGAGGGCCTGTGCTTTCGACGCTCAACTACCGCAAGCTCTGTCCGTACTGAGCTACGGGCCCAACAGACACTACCAACCAGTCCCAGTTTAAGGTTGACTTGTGAAGGTGTTCTTCTTTGGAATGGCAGACCTTAGACTGCGGTTGGACTCGATGCTGTCTCTCAGCTTCTCGCAGGTCTTTTGGTTTTGATGATGAAAAGAACGGCTGCCACTGCCAAGACTACTGGAACGAGAGCGTACATAGCATACGAGACTACTGGGTTTGGCGTGGCGGTTTCTGTCGTCAGAGTAGAGCTTCTGGTTTCTTGGGACATTGATGGAGCCAGTCGAAGCACTGAGACCGCAGCAACTCTGAGATGAGTTTCCAAGTTCTCGGGCTTCATCCAACCATAGGCCTCCGTAGATGTCGAATTGTCGTAGGGCGTGTGTATCCATCCAGCTTTCCCCGAAGAAATCTCGTTCCACAAGAGCGGCTCCGATCCCAGCCACACTGCGGGTGTAGGCGCAATATCACTCAATCCTAGCTCTAGGCCCCAAGCCCAGCGTATTGCGCCATCCCTCTGATCTGGAAGTTCAAAACTCCAGTTATCTGAACTCGCTTCGTTCTGCGGCACTGTCATTATGGGTGTTGCAAGTTCTCTCGCAGCCAGCCCAACAGTCTCGTCAAGCGTGGAAGGACTCTCGCTCACCATGAGCCGTTCACTCCCAATTGGATCCATATTGATCACGCCAAGAACCTTGCCGAGTTCCGACTCGTGCTGTTTCACGAAATACGAAGAACCGATCAGCCACAACTCTTCAGCGGCGAAGGCAACAAACATCAACGTATATGGCGGCGTGTAGATTCCCCTTGTTTTCGCCGCTGCGAAGACGCGTGCCAGCTCCAGCAGACCCGCTGTTCCAGCGCCGTTATCACCGAAACCCGCTGTGACGACCGTGTCGTAGTGGCTGGAGATTATGATGATCTTACTTGGATCTAGGCCATCGAGTTTGCCTATCACATTGTAGTGGGACCCCTGTCCAATAACCGCATCAACAACCACCCTCGCTGACACTGGGGGCCTCTCCGCGAGCTTTCTGATTCTAAGACCATCATCATAGTTCACCATGCCCACAGGAATCTTCAGATCCCAGTATCTCAGCTCCAAACCGCGTGGCGCATAGAGCCTTCCCTCCTGCGAGCCGGAATACGTTGGAATCCATGAATTGTTTGAGAACCACCAAGTCTGCACGATTGCTAGCGGCGGCTCACTAGCGATCTTGGCGACATAGTTCTCTCTCCAAGACCTGACTGACCCAAACTCCCGTCCAACCAAAACGATCTTGCTCTTGATGCCAATCTCATCCCAGAATCCTTGTGGAAAGTCTTCTCCGTGTTCCGGGAGTGGTAGAAGAGCAATTTGCCCGAAGATCCCATCCCTTCCTGTCGGCCAACCCAAATGCTTGGGCGTGAAAGAAGCTAGTTTGATCTGGTCGCCTGCAGTTGCAGGATCATTGTCAATGTCCAACACCAAGCTAGGTGGACTGATAAGGCCCCAGGTTGTGAATTCGAAGGTCTCAGTATACGACTCCAACCCTGTTCGGTTGAATGCCTCAACTAACCACTCGGCCGAGGCTGTTGCTCCAGTGGATCCGGCGGATCGAAATGAATAATGTGAAATGGTATGGTCCAGCGTCATCTTCTCTAACTGCAAATCATAATCGTAAGCGCTTTCACCACTAACCAACCCGACCACTTCCGATTCAGTCGAAGCGATAGCAACCTCGGAGCTCAACCCACAGTTCCCGGCCCACGTTCCCAGGATGAGCAAAATTAGATAGAGAACAAGCAGGGTCCGCAGTCTGGAATTCATAACAACCCTGTCGGCCTTCTAATCAATTAAAGGCCATGCCACACTGCCAAACTCGACAAAAAGACGCTCATGCTGAAACAGATTTGGTCATCCTAATTGTTCCAGGGTCAGGTTCAGGGTCTAAGACATGACCGCAGTTAGGGCACTTCTTCAGTTTCTCGGCGATCTCGAACGGCCCATGGGGTCTGGCTCTCCTACTGTCCCCTAGGAGATCTAGAGCGCTAATGTGGTAGAGCAAAGTCCTACAACTCGAACAGACATAGCTTATTCCGGCCTTGCGAAGCGGCGCCATCGACTGCCATATGTAGCTCTGAGATGGACTCGTAATGGTTGATGCCTCCTTCCAGGCCTGCTTAAGCAAATCAGTTCTCACTGCTCGTCCAAAATGCGGTTTTGTTACCAGCTGACCGAAACCTGAGTGACGTTCTAGTTTCCACTCGGGTTTTCCGCCCGGTGAGAAGCAAGAAAGCCCGCGACGCGATTCTAGGTGCAGAAGTGCGGCAGGGGGTCGGGGGGTGGGTCTGGCGCGCGCAAATTTTGGAAGCACGATAATTCCCGGAACTCGGGGCTCCCGTTTCTCATTCGATGAAGATGGCGGGTCGGTACGGCTCCGCCATTTTCGCCCTACCCTTCGGATCGTAGAGATGCTCGTCATCTTCGCTATGGACTTCGATTTCCGTGTTCAGCTCTTTCGCGAAGAATTTCTGGGCTTCACTGAAGGCTCTCCGCTCGTCCAGTTCTCCGATCTCTATTCTTCGCTTTCTTAGGTCTGAGGGCATCGTTCTCGTCAACTTGATCATCCTAGCGGCGAACTTTGGCAGATCCTTCGAGGTAGGTAATTTCGTAGAGATCATGTCCTTGATTAGTCGATCCAAGCTCTCAGGTTGGGACTCGGCCCTCGTGAGGGCTTCGATGTAAACGCGCCACTTCCACTTGGCGGCCGCATAATAGTGGACTTTCTTCGGAGCCATCTTCGTGGTAGCAATGATCTCCTGTGTGTCATCGAGCGTCTGTTTGATCAGCTCTTCCAGAAGCTCCGAACGGGCATCTATCTTTGATTCATCAAAGCGAGGCCACTCGGATATGGAAGCGAATCTTTGCTCCCCCATGATATGCCATGCTTCCTCTGCCATGTGAGGCGCGAACGGGGCCAATAGTCGAATCCAAGCTGAAATGAACGATTTCATGGTAGCCGCGTCAGGTCTTTCCGCACGTCTCTGGTACCAGCGCAGATCGTTCCAAGCGTCGTAGAGAGCTGAGGCTAATGCTGTTCGAGTTTTGAGCTTCTCAATCGCTTCCGAAATCCCCCTGCTCCTCCCGTAGATTCTGCTCATTAGCCACTTTTCCAAATGACCATTTGAGGCTCTAGCGTTCGAGCTCGCAACTTCTTCAACCAGATGCAGAAAGGCCTCCAACCTCGCTCTTGTGTCGCGGGCGTTCTCGAATCGCCAGTCCGGGTCATCCATGCCCTCAGCGGCCAAGAGAACTGTGCAGCGGACTGCGTCGGCACCATAGTCCTCGCAGACCTTCCATAACGGCACAAAGTTCCCTTGAGACTTGTGCATCGGACGACCCTCTGCCTGCATGAAGCCATTGACCCCGATCGCTCGTGGCCAAGACTTCTCATCAAAGAGAGCAACGTGATGTAGAATGAAGAAGCTCAGGTGGTTTCCAACCAGATCCTTCCCAGAGCTACGTAGATCGACCGGATACCAATACAGGAACTCTCCACGCATTTTCTCCAGTAACTCACGCTTTGCATGAGATGCCTTGATCAGCTGCTCAGGATCGCCGGTGCCGTAGTAAACGTAATCGAAAACCTCGGGAGTCAGATGTTCTGGTCTAATCTGTCCAGCATTCACGTACTTGCTTATCATGTAGTAGGCCATGTAGACGGTTGAATCGCTCAGCGTCTCAACAATCCAATCTGATGTCCACGGCAAAGGCGTGCCTAACCCTGTCTTTCTTGCGCAGGGCCACTCCTGCAGCCAATCAATTATGCTGATGAACCAGCTTCTGGCTTCCTCCGGATAGAACGCCATCTTCGCGATGGCTTTGTGAGCTAGCTCCTTCCAATCCGGATCCGAGTACTTGAGGAACCACTGATCCTCCAACACCTTCGCTACGCATTGAGACGTGCACCTGCACACAACGCGTTGCGTGAGCTCATACATCACATCGACAATGCCCTTGGTCCGGAAATCCCTGACTAAGGATTGTTTAATTTCGGCTACTCTCTTCTTCGAGTAAGGCCCGCATCCGTCCTTCAGGATTCCCATGTGAAATTCTGCCTTGTAAATCTCCTTTGTCGCCTCTTCCGCTCTTGGGTCATTCTGATCATGAATGCCCATGCGGTCAACTATCTCTATGGCTGGAAAGTTACCAAAGCCCTCCACCGCTATGATTGAGATTGGCTCTATGCTCGCGACTTCGCTCGAGCTGATGGCGAACTTTTCCAATATAGATGGATTCTTCTGGATATCCCTCAATGCTAGCCAGTCGTACGGGGCATGGGCTGGGACGCTATAGACGACCCCGGTGGCGTTCTCAGTGTTGACGAAGCTTCCAGGTAGAATCACTAATTCCCGTCCTTGCACAAGATCGGAGCATTTCTTCCCTACTAACTCAGAACCCTTCAGACTTCGGATCACACGAACTCGCTTCAGTTGATTCTGCAGTTTCTCTGACGCAGTCTTACTGACGATCCATCGCTCACCGTCCACCTCAGTTTCTACATACTCTCCTTCAGGATCCATCCAGAGGTTTGTGACGCCGTAGATCGTTTCCGGTCTGAAGGTGGCGCAAGGCAGGAAGACATCGCCCATTTTGAATTTCATGATGATGAATTCTTCAGGTCTAACGCCCTCTCCTTCAAGTCTATCCGCATCACCTGTGGGACTCTCGTCCTTGGGACACCAGACAACTGGATGGGTGCCTTTGATGACGTATCCCCGCTCCCATAGGCGCAGATATTGCCAAGTCACGAACTTGCTGAAGCCTGCGTTCAGTGAGCTCGTGTGAAATTCTCTCCGCCAATCCAGCCCCATCCCAAGACGTTTTACAGCTTCACGGTTTGCGTCCGTGTAGTACTTGGCCATGTAGGCCGGGTCAAGGAACTTTCTGAGGTCCTCCTCCGGGACGCCATCCACTTCTCTGATCGCACGAATGAACTCTTCATCTCCCATTTTGATGCGTTCAGCAGCTCCCGCCACAGTCTTGCCAGTCCAGTGCCAAGCCCAGGGGAAGAGCACATTGTATCCACGCATCCGCATGTATCTGGCGTACACATCTATACGCGCCGCCGTGAAGCCGCTCCCAACATGGAGCGGACCGCTCATGTAAGGAAAAGGAAAGGTCACCAAGCACTTAGGCCGCGAAGGATCCGGGTCAGCTTCGAAGATCCTAGCCTTCGTCCACTCGCCCTGCCACTTGCTATCGATCTCAGCCCAGTCAACAGGCATGATATCTCACTTCATCACCATTTCTCTGAGCGCTGCCTCGGAATCGGTGACGACTTCGTCTGCAGCCTCCACGTTCGTGCCTCCACCTTGACCAAAGTACTCCTTACCGCCCCCACCGCCTCCTAGGATTGCAGCAAGTCTTCCTGCCAGTTTTCCAGCATGCACACCCCGAGCAATTGCTGCTTTGCCAGCGCCAACGAAGACTCTCGCAGAGTCCTTCACCAAAAGGAGAACTGCGACAGCACCTGGTTCCCGCTGCACAATCTCATTGTTTATTGAAACGATTTCATTCTCTTCGCCAAGTACGTACTTCGCCGCACACAATTTGACCGGACCTATCTGTTTCGAAGAACTCAGCAACCGCTCAGCCTCATGTCCCGCCCAAACCTTCATTAGCTCCTCCAATCGCTTCGCCAATCTCGTTCTCTCCTCGACAAGCGTTTCCACATATTGGTCGACTTTGTCTAGTGGAGCAGCGACCAAACTAGAGATGCGGTGGAGCTTGCGTTCCTGCTCCTGAACAGCCCGCAGGGCCTGCGTCCCAGCTGCGAAGATGATCCGCTCTACACCATCCTGAATGCGCTCAGTTCGCAGGATCTTGATGGCTCCGATTTGGCCGGTTCTGGTGCAGTGGGTTCCACCGCAGGCTTCTACATCCCAATCTCCCACTCTGATTACGCGAATCTCTCTTCCCGGTACAGCACCTCCCTGATACAATCTGAAACCATACATCTGCTCGGCCCTTTCGCGTGGCAGCCACTGGGCTTCGACCTGAATGTCTTCCAGAGCGGTTTCGGTGGCTAAACGTTCAATCTGCCTAGCCTGCTCCTCGGTGATTCTATCGTAGTGGGAGATGTCGATACGACTCGATTCGACGCCTTTCTGGGCACCCGCTTGCCACGCATGCTGCCCAAGGACTCTTCTTGCCGCACCAAGCACGAGATGAGTCCCGGTGTGATGACGCATTAGACTCACACGTCTGTCCCATTCAATCGAGCCTCGAACAGTGTCTCCCACACGGGGTGGCCTTCCATCTATCTGGTGGATGATGACGCGTCCCACTCTCTGCGTGTCAAGAACCTCGATTGCCCCAGCTGAGGTCTGCAGAACTCCGATGTCACCGGGTTGCCCGCCTCCTTCAGGATAGAAGCAAGTTTGATCTAAGACAACGAACCTGTCTTCTACCACATCGATGACTTTACCTTCGAACTCCCTCTGGAACGGATCCTTGTAGTACAGAGGAACAGTTTCCGGCAGCGGACCCAGCCTGTCTTTCAATTTCAATGCGATCTCAGACTCCTGGGCTTCCTCCGATGCTCGTCTTCCGGAGAGATGCTTCTGAGCGACCATGCCGTAGAAGTTCGCGGGCAGGTTCAGGCCTATCCCAAGGGGTTCGCTGATCTCTCGCACCAAGTCTGGCACCATTCCGTGTGAGTCGTATAGTTCAACCAAGGTTTCCGATGGAATCTCGCTCTTTCCCTTCGCTTTCAGTTCGCTGGCGATCTTCTTGACTAGATCAGAACCACGTTCAAGCGTCCTCCTGTACTTGGACTCTTCAGCCTTGATTGTCTCCGCAATCTCTCGCCTCATATCTCGCAGCTGCACAAAGTCATCGCCCCAATAGTCGATCTGCAGATCCAAGATCTCAGACATGCGATCCTCAATTCCGAGCTGACGTAGCATGCGGTAAGTTCTCCGAATCAGTAGGCGTGTCAGGTAGCCCTCTTCCACGTTTGACGGAACAACGCCCTCCGACAGCAAGAACGCAATAGTCTTAGTGTGATCCGCCACTGCCATCGCACTCTCGATTGGCACTAATGTCTTCTCTAGCTCTCGCCAATCCATCCCAATGATTTCAGCAATCTTCTTGCGGCCCGCAACTCGACCCCCATTTCTCTCGACATTCATGTAGCTTGAGAATGGCACAACCTTGGCGACTAACTTCTCATCATATTTGACGCCTGCAATCCTGAAGATCTTATCCAGCACCGGACCATAGATCACTTGGAAAGCGCTCGGCTTACCTTGACTCAGCCAAGCCCATCGCTCAATCCCGTAACCTGTGTCCACCGTCCGAATGGGTAGCTTGATCAACTGCTCGCCTTGGACCTTGTACTGCATGAAGACCAAAGTCGAGATTTCCAAGCCCGCGCTCAAACATTCAACATCGGGCCCGGCGTTTCCGCCACCCGACCAGAAATGTTCCTTGTATGTGATCGAATCAGATTTCAGGCCGAATTCCTCGGTGGCCAGTTGGTGATGGTATCGGATGGTTTGATCCATCCAGTAGATCTCCTTGTCTGGATAGTTGAACGCGTGCGCGCCTCCCATCTCGAAGATCAGATCGTGCCGTCCGAGCGTTGGGCCAACGTTATCGATATCTGTGAACCGGATAGACGGTTGACTCACAACCAGAGGGTTTGCCGGTGGAGGCATGCTGCCCTCCGTAACGTATGGTTGGAAATCGTAGATCGAAGCTCCCACAAGGAAAACGTCGTCCCGCCAGCGCGCCACAACCGGGTAAGGTTTGATCCTTGCGTGCCCATTCTTCTCAAAGAATGAGAGGAAGAGTTCACGCATCTCCGGGACGGAGTAGGGGCGTCTAGCTGGAGGTTTCCCAATGAATGAGTACTGGACACATGGGCTGTCTCCGCAGAACTTCCCGTCGGGATCTTGGGTCCAGAAGTGGCTCTTGCAGCATTCACACTGCTTGCGTAGGAATCCATTCTCTATGAAGAACGGGACCGCGAACTCTTTCTCATCAATATCCATTCTTCTTTTCCTCCAGCCGACAGAGCAGAACGAAGCAATCTAGACTAGAAAGCTATTTGCCCGCTCCACCTGTCAGCGAGGGGCGAGCGCAAGGGCCTGAAGCAGAAGAACTCTTGTCAATAGCGGCCCAGCTCCTAGCACTAGCTATGGGAGAGACTCCTTCATATGGCTTATTCCAGGCGATGATTTACTCACTGACTGCAGAGCGAGAACCGTGTCTTAAGCCCGCAAGATAGGCTTATGACCAGAGGCCAGCTAATCGCCGAATCATGCCAGATTTTGGTGCGCTCGAAGGATTCACACTCGAAAAGATGCGCGAGAACAGGATTCCAGGTTTAAGCATCTCAATCGTCGCAAATGATGAGATCCAGTATGCGAGGGGGCTTGGTTTCAGCGACATCTCTTCAGGCCTGCCAGCTACTCCCCGAACTCTCTATGGCATCGGATCTGTGACCAAGTCCTTCACAGCACTCGCAATCATGCAACTCGCCCAAGAAGGTAAGCTGAACGTCGAGGATCCCGTCGAGAAGTATGTGCCAGATATTCCAAGAGTACTCGGACAGCCCCCCACAATTCATCACCTGATGACACACTCCTCAGGCTTGCCTTTGTTGGGTTATGGTGAGGCTTTCATCAGCGGAGTTCTTGGCTTCGACAATTCTTGGCTCCCGGTATCAAGCCCTGAGGATATTATCACATTCATGAGAGACGCGCAAGATTGGGCTGTATGTAAGCCAGGCGAACGATTCTTCTATCTGAATGAGGGCTACGTCCTTCTTGGATACATTATTTCCAAGATCAGCGGCCTGACCTACGAAGAGTATGTCCAAAAGCGAATTCTAGCTCCCCTCGGAATGAGTAGGACCTTCTTCTCGAGGGCTGACGTCGAAAAGGATAACGATAGAGCCACGGCCTACATCATCGATAAAGAAGGAAAACACATACCGAGCACATTCCCCTATGGCATCACTTCAGATGGAGGCCTCATCAGCAACGTCCTAGACTTGGCGAACTACATCAGAATGTGCCTCAACAGCGGAGAATTCAACGGAAAAACCATAATCAAACAGAAAATGTTCGAAGCCATGGAAGAGCCCCACATCACCTTACCATACGAATCACCCTTAGGTAAGGAATCTTACGGGTATGGATGGGGCGTAACACACAACTTCTTCGGCCACAAGCTCATTGATCACGGCGGCGACGTAGGCGTATACAAGGCATACGTAGGCTACATCAAGGAAAAGAAAATCGGAGTAGCAGTTCTCGCCAATCCAAGCAAATATCTACTCACGAATGTTGGGATGTTCGCCCTCGCGCAGCTCCTCGATAAAGATCCACAGGCCCTTCCTTTTGTGAAGCATGACAGGATACTGAACAACCTTCAGGGAGAATATGAAACGTACAAGGGCACTATGAAGTTCAGGATCAAGAGAGCAGGCAACTTTCTGATCGCTGAGCTCAAAGACCGATATACAGAAGAGTCCATTCCCCTCGTGCCTGAAAGACTGGGAGAGGATCGATCTACTTTCTTCACCATTTCCGAGGGAACTAAATTGACAACAGAATTCACTGTGAGAGACGGGAAGGTCGAATGGATCTTTGAAAGATACAAGGCTCGCAAGAAAGGATAAGCGTCCTAGGCGCTCATGTACATCTTAGCCCTCCGTTGTATATCCGAACCTTGGTAGCCACACACACCTACTACGTAATCTCAGACTCATCGGGTTTTGAGCTCTCTCATCATCAGGAAGTGCTCGTCGTGATATCGCCGCGACAAATCTTGTGTCGTACGCAACTCGCTTTCTCCCCTTGATGAGTCTTTTCTGAAGACCCAAGAACAGGATGGAGGGCCATCTAGCTCGTGCAATAGTAAGTTTCCGTTTCATGTTTCACCAGAATCAGAAATGTGATTCGTTGATTCGTTGTGAGTGACTTCCACTGTCTTAAATAAGAAATCACGAAGTGATCGTCGAGAAGAACTTGTATTTTCGCTACACTGGAATTCGAGTCCGCAACTTGAAACGCGCCCTGCACTTCTACAAGCGGACCATGGAGATGAGAGAGAGTCTGAGAGGTAAGATGGAGCATGGTGGAATCTGGGTCGAACTCAAGAGTGCAGGATCCGCGCAGAGACTCGAACTCAACTACTATCCACCTCGCTCCAAGTTCTTCGAGAAATTCAGGATTGGAAGCGAACTAGATCATCTGGCTTTCTGGGTGAAAGACGTTGACAAGCAGTATGAGCGGCTATTGGCAAACGGAGCGCGAAGAGCGGTTGCCCCCTTTTCAGACCACCGCTACAGATTCGCCTTCGTTAGAGATCCTGATGGGATTTGGATTGAACTTATCGGAAGAGACAAACGTCGAATCAAGAATGGAGAAGGAGGACAGGCGACGAGCTGAAGACGATTTGCCTGACTGGACAGACTGAGCTTCTGCGTCAAGTTAAACGAGGCTGAGTCAATCCGTGTGTGGAAAATCCCCGCGAAAGATCTCTTCGATAGCCCTCCTCTCAGGTGCCTTGGGTTCCTCAGCCGGATAGCCTACAGGGAACATTGCCACTGGGCGCAATGATTCAGCGCCGACCACTCCCCGTACTTCGTCTTCATCGAACTCTCCAATCCAGACCGTGGCTAGGCCCTGATCTGTTGCGGCCAGCATGGCGTAGGTGCCAGCGATGGTTGCGTCTTGGATGCTGTAAAGTTCCCTTCCTCTTTCACCGAATTTGGTGGCTGAGCGAGCTGGATCGGCGCAGAATACAAGACATACTGGGGCCTCAATGATGAAGTCCTGATCGAAGGCTGCATGCGCTAGCGCCTTTCTCTTGGTGAGATCGTGCATCGCGTATACTTGGTAAGCCTGTAAGTTGCCGGCGGATGGCGCCATGTTTGCAGCCTGAAAGATCTTCGTGAGCTTCTCCTCTTCCACCGGTTTCGGACTGTATGCACGAACCGAACGTCGGCGGCCTATGACTTCGAAGAACTCCAATTCTATTCGCCCATCTGCTGAGGGGAACGCATTAATATTCCGTGGCCCACTATCCCTCACGAACACCAGCCGAGCTTGATTGGCTGTTCTAATCTGTCGACACCCTGTTCCAGAACTCAGCATTATCATCCGCGGCACCTACTTTGGTAAGCGGTGCGTTCATTGAGCAGAAGTTCAAGAACAAAGTATTTCGTAAGCGCAGTTATCTTGACAATAGTTCTACTTGGTGCAGTGGCAATCGCTTATCCCCCATCAATACTCGTCGAGTTGCGATCGTTCAACTCCTACTATCAACTGAGCTCCTATGTTCTGCAGAGGACACGGGAGTATCGTTCTTACCTCGACAAGTTCTATGGCCCTGTTCGGATGGACGAACTCGCTCAGCCTGTAGCGATCACCTCTCAGGTGGCAGGCAGTTACACGACAACTAATGTGCAGGTTGAAGGAGTTGATGAGCCCGACATTGCCAAGACTGATGGAACCTACATTTACGCTGTCTCCCAGAACAGAGTCTTCTTGGTGCTTGCCTATCCGCCGGAACAGTCGCGGATCGTTTCGACACTTAATTTCAACGGAACGGTGGACGGTATCTTTGTTTCCGAGGATCGGCTAGCCGTCGTGGAAACTGGACATGTTGCTAAGGAAGGAGAACAGTTCTACGGTCCAGACACGAGGCTGATCATCTACGACATCACAGATCGGGCAAAGCCTGTGACTGTGAAGGAGATCTCGATTCCTGGAAGCTACATAAACTCCCGCCTTACTGAAGGGTACATCTACGCAGTGATCCAACAACCTGCCATTCAGTACCCCTCGGAATGGAATGTGAAGGTAACATTGCCAACCATTAAGGCCGATGGTTCGAAAGAGACTCTCCCTCCTTCCAGAGTCTACTATAGTCCTTCATCGAAGGCTCCGGTCGATGTCTACACGATTGTCATTGCAGTACGCATTCAGGATGGAACATCAAACTCCGTTTCAGCATTGACCGGAATGGGTTCCACAATCTACGCGTCCTTCTCAAACATCTATGTAGCATATCCCGAGAACCCTATCATCTTTCGCCAACCCCTCCTCGCTGTTCCCGGTTCTTTCGCGCCTTCTTTCTGGGGAGGATTTGGGGGAAACACAACGATCTTCAGATTTTCCATTTCGAGTGGTCAGGTGAACGTAGCCGCATCGGGAACGATACCTGGAGGGATCCTGAATCAATTCTCGATGGATGAATACGATGGGTACTTCAGGGTTGCAACGACTAGTTTCAGGCAGGAATACAACGGGAATTACGTGCAGGTCAACAATGTCTACGTGTTGGATCAGTCATTGAACATTGTGGGCTCTCTCGAAGGGCTAGCATCCAAGGAAAGCATCTACGCTGTCAGGTTCTTAGGAGATAGAGCCTACGTCGTGACATTCGAGAAGATAGACCCTCTTTTCGCCATATCCCTAGACAACCCAACCCAGCCCAGACTACTTGATAAACTTGTGATGCCTGGATTCTCGCAATATCTCCATCCCATCGGGAACGGCTATCTGATTGGAATAGGGAAGGAGGCTGTGGAGGCCGAGCAAGGAGATTTCGCTTGGTACCAAGGTCTGAAGCTCTCGCTCTTCCATGCCGACGATAACGGAAACCTAACTGAAGTTGCAAAGCTCCTTATTGGCGACAGAGGAAGCGACTCGCCAGTTCTGTACGATCATAGATCCTTCACCTATGACCCCGAAAGAACAATCATGGCCTTGCCGTTGATGATCGCAATGATCGACAAGGGAGGTTTCATTGGAACTCCTCCCCCGGACACTTACGGCGTACCAGTCTGGCAGGGTGCTTATGTCTTCAGAGTTTCAAGCGAAGGCTTCGAACTATTAGGCAAAGTCACCCACATACCAGAAGGTCGCAATGTCGACGGAAACTACGAGCTCTTCGTGAACAGGGTCACCTTGATCGGAGACTTCGTCTACACACTCTCTAGTACGAGGCTTGAAGTCAACAGCCTATTGGACTTCGCAAACGTTGCTGCAGTGCACTTCACCTAAGGAAATGCCACATAGCTTTCACGGGAGCGCACGTCGCTTACTCTCCCTCATTTCTTTAAGCAACTTTGGTGAGATGGGACGACAGGCACAGTGCTTCTGATGCTTCAGGTGCCACTGTATTCTCTGTTCTATTGACGGATTCTTCGGCATCGGGTTCTTTTGATGCCAAACTCTGTTGATAGGCATGGCTTGTGTTGCTGAAGGATCAGCCAATACATCTTCCCTCTTGGAATCGAATTTGGGAATGCTCCTCGTGAGCTATGCTTGGACTAGGCGTTTTTTGAGCTCTTTGTACCTGCGGATCTCCTTACCCGCAGCGTCTAGGTATTGCTCGCCCACAATTAGGGGAAAACGATTGAGCCTCATCGCTCTGTGCGAACAGAACTTCCCGGGCGGAAGCGCTTCAAGCGTTCTGAACGAGACTGACCCTGCCTCCCGCACCAGGACTGATGCAAATCGTAAAGTCGCTTTCCCTCAGCATCGTTGGTGAACTTTGCACCACAACGACACACAGTGTACTCTTCAGACAAGTGCTTGAATACTCCTTAACCATCGAAAGAAATGTTGTGATTGCACCAATGATGAGAGAAGTAACTCTGGAATCGTTTGCTCAATGGGAGAGAGCTTCTTGCTCAACTGACGTAGAGCTAGAAATCTGGCTTAGAAAATGTGTTAGAACTCAGCCGAAGAGTGCGCCGAGTCCTGCTAGAGCTTCTTCTTCCTTCTTCTTCTCTTCTTCAGGCTTCTTCTCTTCTTTCTTAGCCTCTGCTGAGGCGCCTGTCGCCGCTGCTGTAGCCGCAACTGGCATTGACTGGGCTGCCTTGAGTGCCTCGTCTATGTTGACCTCTGAGAGTGCTGCGACGAGAGCCTTGATTCTGGGTTCCTCGACCTTGACGCCTGCCGCTGTCAGAACCTTCTTGACGCCTTCTTCAGTTACTTTTTCTCCTGCGGAGTGGAGGAGTAGCGCAGCGTAGACGTATTTCATTTTTCACACCGAAATGAATGGGCTTCCCCTGCTAACCCGAAGTCCCCTTTTTCAACCTTTTCCTTCGGTTGAGGCTTCACTCGCCACCCGTTGTGGAGCCAATGCCTCTGGTTTCACAGCCGAAATCGCAGATGATAACGCATTCATGTTTGCGTAGGCTTTCTGAATTACGAGTTGCGCTGTTTCTCCTGTGAGGAACGCCGCTTCTACACTCACCGAGAGTGCTTGCCGGTACGCTTTCGCTATGATCCGTGGCATTGTCTGAGGCAGTATGATGTTGGCTTCGACGGCGAAACTGAGAGCTAACTTAGCAGTGGACGAGAAGTCGGCCTTCATTTTATCCAGATCAAAGATCAGATCATTTGGACCGAGGAGGAACCCATTGTCGTAAGCTTGCGAGAGTGAAAGTCCAGCCTCCATCGGTTTCATTCCGAGCTTGGACAGGAGTGATGCAAGCTTTGTTGAGATGACGTCGCTCTTTCTTGCAACAATTGTGTCTCTTGCTACAAAGATGCTTCCCGCCTCAATGCGCGTCTGTACCTTGACCTCATTGAACTCACTGATTACGGGACCAGGTTGGAGTCCAGTATTCCCGGCGGGAATCACAATTTCGGTCGTGGAAATGTCGCCTCCCTTTGCTGGGACGCGAACCTTGTTCTTGTCGAGGAAAATGATGAGCTCATAGGGGTTGAGATGAGTGAAAATTAGGACCTTGGAGCCAGTTATTTCGCTAGCGAACTTCTCTATCTCAGGTTTAGAGTCTGCAGTCTTCTCCGCTACTTTGCGGAGAATAGTATTCTTTGCAACTATGAGTTCCGCCTTGCCTCTTAGTTTCTTACGAATCTCCTGAATTTGGGATGAGCGCACCTTCTGGAGGTCTGCAACCGCCACGACTGGGTACTTCTGAAGGAGTTCGAATAGTCCTGTGAAAATCTCCCTCTTCCAAAGCGCGACCTGACGTGTGAGCATTACGATCACTTTGAGAGTCCAATCTTGACTGGTTTGCTCATGGTTGCCTTCAAGAGTATCTCGGCGACATTCTTGAAGCCCCGTTCCAGTTTCTGTTCAATTCGGGAAACAACGGTCTGAATGTTCTCGATCAGTTTGTCATCAGGCATCTTCTCTGTCCCAATACGGCACTGGAGGACGGGCTGTTCCCTTAGGCGCAGTCGGACCATCTTCCGATGTGAGGCAACAATCTGATCGATGGCTGCGTTAGGGGGCACGGGGGTCGGCATTTTTCCGCGAGGACCGAGGAATGAACCGAGTGCCCTGCCAACGACAGGCATCAGCGGTGCTTCTGCGATGAAGAAATCGTATTCCTGCGCCAGTTTTCGAGCCGCCTTCTTATCCCTACCAAGAGCCTCTATATCCTCCCGGCCTACGACCCTATCTGCACCGGCTGCTTTGGCTCTTGTCGCCAAATCTCCAGATGCTACTACGCAGACCTTAACCTCCCTCTCAATAGCATTGGGAAGCGGCAACGTTTCATTGATTCGATTCTCAGGCTTCTTGAGGTCGACCTCGCGAAGCCTTACGACCAGGTCTATTGATTGAGTGAACTTTCTCTTGGATAGATTCTTCCGTAACTCACCAAGTGCCTTGGCGACCTCGTCTTTGGCAAGTGGCAATGAGAAGCACATCTAGTCAAATTTCTGACGGGTGATTCCGTCTGCCTAATAAAAACATTTTCAGGCCCAACGAATGTCACTCCACCTTCACATTAATAGCAGACACCTTTGACATAAGTCGAGCCGTGAGTTTCCTTGTCCGAGCTGAAGAGATTCAAGATCACAGGCGAGATCATTAAGGGAAGGATACGGATTCCGTTTTCTGTCGAATTCAACGCACTAAGAGAGGAACATGCACTCCAACGACTTTACGCAGAGATGGGCAGTCGACACCGCGCGCGCAGACACGAGATCAAGATCTCTAAGGTGGAAGAAACAAAAGAGAAAACTGCTGAAGCCAAGGCGTAGGCAATGTCGAGTTCCAAAGTCGGGGAAGAGGATATCATCAGACAACTTGCGACGGAGATACGGATCCTTGAGGGCTCCGCTGCGGTTCTGCAGTCCCGGCTAGACATCGTGAGGGCCACCATCAACGAGGTCACCCTAGCTCACAACACCTTAGAGGGACTTAGGAACCTCCACGAGGGTGAGTCTGCACTGGTTCCAGTAGGAGCTGGTTCCTACATCCGAATGACGATATCCGACTCCAAGAAGCTCGTTATGGGAGTCGGTGCAGGCGCAGCGATGGAGAAGGATGTCAACAGCTCAGTCGAGGAACTGAAGGCGAGGCTTCAGGATCTCGACAAGGCTCGAACCTCGATTCAGCAACAGCTTGACCAAACACTGACAAGATACCAACAGGACCGCGAGGCCCTCGAAGACCTCCTTAAGCGACGAGAGACGACAAATCGACCTGCCAGCTGAGGACCCAAACGTCCCAGCTAATAAGTCCGGCACAGCCAAGATGCGCACACGGCTCCTGAATCCCGCTGCATCCGGTGAATACTTGTGTTTGACAAGCTGAGATCGGGTTTCAGTACCTTAGTCCTGAAACTTTCACAGAGAGAGCTTTCCGAGAAGGAAATCACCCAGATACTGGACGAGTTCTTACTCGTTCTTATCGAGAGCGATGTGGCCTACTCTATCGCCAAGAAGATCTGTGACGCTCTCCGTGAAAGGCTGAGGAGTGTAGAGGTTAAACGTTTCGCGGATTCCGTCGAACCGGCCAAGGCGGTGCTCAGGGACGCGTTGATAGCGCTACTTCATGGGAGTGGTGAGGAGCCCTTCTTCAAGGTTCTCAGCGAAAGGAAGAACGAACACAGACCTGCCGTAGTATTGTTCGTCGGAGTCAACGGGACTGGCAAGACAAGTTCCATAGCAAAAGTTGGTCAGCTACTTCTGAGAAGAGACTACTCCGTAGTGATCGCGGCTGCAGACACGTATAGGACAGGATCCATTGAGCAGATTGAGGAGCATGCTAGGCGAGTCGGCATTAAGAGTATCAAACATGCCTATGGAGCAGACGCGGCGGCAGTTGCCTTCGACGCTGTAAACTACGCGAACGCGCATGGAATAAATGTCGTCTTGATTGACACAGCCGGGCGAATGCAGACAAATAAGAACCTCTTGGAAGAGATGAAGAAGATCGCACGTGTAGCGAAGCCAGATCTTACAGTCTTAGTTGTTGATGCCCTCACGGGGAACGATGCTGTGGAACAGGGGCGAACATTCTCCCAAGCGGTCAACATAAGTGGAGTAATCCTCACGAAACTGGATGCGGACGCGAAGGGTGGCAGCGCAATCTCGGTGGCAGCTGTCATCGACAGACCAATCTTCTTCGCTACTGTTGGACAGAAATACGGGGACCTCGTCTCATTTGAACCGATTGAGATTGTTGAGAAAATGATCGGCTAGGATCCAATGCGATGCCAGTCCTCATCGTTGCTTCTCGTCGCGATTTGGCGGCTCAGAATATTGCGCGAGAACTGATCCGTTCGAAGAACTTTAGAGCCGTTGGAAGTTCTGGCGATTTGCTGCGGGCAGGAGATATCTTTCTGAAGTATGTGGAGACTGATGGCGTGTTCACGGAGAAGCTTAACGTAGATTTCACATGTGACGCTGTTGTTTTCGCATCGAGACATAGAAGCGAAACCGCCGAGCCGGCACTGACTGTTCATTGGACGGGAAACACCACTTCACGGGCAGATTTTGGAGGAAAACCAAGGAGCCTTTCCTTGGCGGACCCTCCTAGATTGAGGGCTGCCTTCATAGCTCTGGAAGAAACGTGTGAAGTTTCGAAGCTGAATTATGTAGTGACGCTAGAGGCTACACATCACGGTCCAACTGAACTCGGCGTCCCAACACTTTTCGTAGAAATTGGGAGCACAGAGACTGAGTGGGGCGACCCGAGAGCAGCGGCCGCAGCAAGTGAGGCGGTCTGGAAGGCTGCTACTAGGCCTTTACAAGGCAGAATTGCTGTTGGTTTTGGTGGAGGACATTACTGCAGTAAACATATCGTAGCCTTGAAGGACGGAGGATATGCACTGGGCCACATACTCTCAAAGTATTTCTTTGAAGAATACGACGAAGAGATCGTAGAAATGGCCTTCAAACGGACGCTGGGAGACTGTAGAACTGCAATCATCGACTGGAAGGGAGTTCGCGGAGCTGAACGGGCAAAGCTCCTAGATACATTGAAGAAAATGAACATCGAAGTCATCCGAGTTTGATTCAAAGGTTAAAATAGAGGCGTTTTCATTTCAACGGCCGACTATTCCAAAGACCCACTCAAAGTAACCCAGAAGGATTTGCAGATTGAACACCCGCGAATTTCTCGACTCAACCAGACGCCTTCTTCATGTTACAACGAAGCCTTCGCGGGACGAGGTTACGTTGATGGTGAAGATCAGTTTCCTAGGCATCGCGATAGTCGGTTCGCTTGGGTTCATTATTCGCGTACTCTTCTTGTTCCTCAACCTGCTACCTCAAGCCTCAACAACAACTGGAGCCACACCCTAATGAGCAGTCAGGCAAAGATGCTGATCTACGCAGTCCGCACAACAAGTGGCCAAGAACGAACGGTCGTGGACCTCATAGCATCGAGGACTGCGTTAAAGAAACTCCCGATAGCAAGTCTTCTGGCAGCCGACATCGTTAAGGGATACATATTCGTGGAATCTGCGGGACCTCACTACGTCGACGACGTCATCGCTGGAGTTCGGCATGCGAGAGCACGTACAAAAGGTATCATATCACCAGAAGCCATAGACCGGTTCATCGTCACTAAACCAGTCATAGAAGATCTTCGGGTTGGCGACTCCATCGAAGTGATAAGCGGACCCTTTAGAGGACTAAAAGCACGAATCACCAATGTCGATAAATTGAAGGAAGAAGTGACCATTGAACTCCTCGAGGAGGGCTTCGCAACACTCCCGATCACCGTCCACGCCGACTACGTGAAACTAGTAAGTAGAGGGGGGGCGACAGAAGTTGGGCGAGAAGAAGCAAGTTGAAGCCCTACTGAACGGCGGCGAAGCAACTGCAGGCCCACCCCTAGGCCCCGCATTAGGACCTCTGGGCGTTAATGTCCTACAGATAGTGAATAGGATCAATGAGCTGACGAAAGATTATGCCGGAATGAAGGTTCCGGTTCGAATAATCGTTGACATCGAAACAAAGGAGTTCGAGGTTGAGATAGGGACTCCGACCACATCGGCGCTACTGGTCAAAGAGCTCGGCATACAGAAGGGCTCCGGTAACCCGAAAGCCGAGAAAGTCGGCAACCTCACTATGGAGCAAGTAGCCAAAATAGCCAAACTGAAAATTCCCACCAGCTACGCAAAGGCCGCCAAAACGGCTGCAAAGGAAGTAATGGGAACCTGCATTAGTCTTGGTGTTATAATAGAAGGCAGAGATCCAAGAGAAGTGCAGAAGGAAGTCGACCAAGGCAAGTGGGATCACGTATTCGAGAAACTTGCATAATCACAACTCAAAGAATCCGGCGCAGAACCTTCTGCCTCGGTTAGACCCCGAGGGCACGGCTGATCTGCATTAGTTCCGCGCCGCGAGTTAACGGTCCGACTACCGCTCCCATCGAGTTTGCTAGTATGCCGGACCTTACGAAGTTCACGCCGCCATTGGTCGTGCTGAGTTCTACGGTGACGTGCAAGGCTGATTCGATGATTAACTGTTCCTCTTTGAGGGTGCTGGGACTCAGGATAGCTCCCTTGTTAGTGGCAATCCCGAGGGCACCCACGAAGGACAACATCCCGATTTTGCTTTGGACCGGTTTCACGCCGAGCTCCTTGATTGCGCATTCCATGATTTCCCTTGGCGCATCGGGGTGAATAACAGCTCCGTAGTCATTTGCTAGGATTACGTTACCAAGAGCGGTCCAACGCGACTGAACTACCAAAGCGTTGGTGAACTCTTCGATTCTTTCCAGTTCGTAATCGCGAACGGTATGTGGAAGGAGTAAGGCGTTGGAGTTGCCGGTGACGAGAGCGCCGACCAGTGTTGATCCACCTATGGTAGTTGTGCAGACGTTTGCATGAAGTGTCTCAGCGAGTTGACTTATCTTCCGACGAGTAAGCCCAGGTGGGACAACCAGTATTTTCTCGTTACAGAAGCAGTATACGCCGATATTCGGGCTACCGAAGACATCAGCTAAGATGACAGCCAATCCCGAGTACCCATATTAGGGATAAAAATCAACTTCGATCCAAGTAGTCGATTGGCTCATGCTGCTCTTGCAGGGTAGATTATTACTTTGCCTTCCTTGTCTTTGACGGCGCGGATTTTGATCTTCCTCGGAGGCTTATTGATTCCTCTTGCCCAGAGAACCTTGTTTATCTCATCACTGACTGAGACTTCTTCGGCCTTCATATGGCGTGATACAAACGCCCTAACATCTCTTACCGCTCTAGGCGCCCTCTTCCCCCGCGGTGTGATCACCCAAGTATGTCGAAGCGGAATAGTGTAAATCCTTTCTTCAACTACTTCTATCTCCTCTTCGGCTTCTCCTTCTTTCTCTTCGGCGGCGGGAACGGTTTCGGCGGTTTCTTCTACTTCTGTTTCCGTTGTTTCTTCGACCCGAGCTTCTTCCTCGGGAGTAACCTTTTCTTCGACAGCTTCGACGGCTTCGACGGGAGGCTCAACTTCCTCTTCCTTCGTTTCGGGAAGTTCTTCTTTCTCCTCAGTCTCACTCATTCCATTGACCTCCTTCTAGGCTTTCAGTTTGGTTCTTCGCCAATGTCGCCTCTTCGGATGAGTTCTGGTGTGGCCTCGCGTTTTGGCTATGACCCATGTTGGAACAGCCCTCCTAGTTTTCAATGCCCTTCCAAGTCTACGCTTCCGGGCGGCAGGTTTGTTCCTTGACATGGCTCAGGCTCTCCTGATGTGAAATTCCTTTCTCCCTGATTGGAGCCGAGCTAACGCTTCCTTCAACTGGTCATCAGTAATCGGAACCCTCACCTTCCCAGTCTGGGCTAGTTGGAGAAGCTGGAGCTCGATCTGCTCGGCGAATTCGGGTTTGACCATGCGAATATTCGTCAATCTCTGTCTAGCCTCCGGCGTGAGGATCACTTTGAGTGCAACTTGCTTTTGAGCCTCAAACTGTCTGCGAGCTTCAGCCTGCCTCTGTTCTTCAATCGCTGCGCGCTGGAGCTCAGCATATCTCCTTCGCCTTAGGGCGGCAAGCTCCTCTTCAGTATAGTCTCCCTCTTCCTCACCCATCAATGAGCTTCCGCCCTCTTGGCACTCTTGAGAATTTCAGCGGTCATCCGATTTAGAAGGCTGATCCCTTCTGCTGTTATCTTCCTGCCTTTCTTCGCCTCAACTGCCACGAAACCGGCTTTCTGAAGTTGCTGCAATGGTTCTCTAATTGCTGAGCCTCCTGCAGTCCTCGAATGTTCGATATGAGTCCCTCTTCGCAGGCGACCTCCATACTCAACTTTCAGCCGCGCTATTCCCACCGGACCATGCAAGTACAACTTTCGCAAGAGTGAGGCGCATCTAACATACCACCAATCAGGGCTCGACGGAGGACGTTCGCGATGTGAACCCGTCTTGGCGGTCAACGCCCATGTTGGCGGAGCCACTTCACCAACATTCTCCTTCAGAAACTTGGATAGTCTATCCACGAGCAAGTCTGAAGGAACATCTAGTGGTGTTGGCATCGAACTAGCACCGTGACGGAAACTTCAGGTTACAAACGGAGAGCGCCATATAAGTTTAGTTTAGCGCGAGCTCTGGGAACACTAGCAAGAATTGAAGAAGATGCAGTGTCGACAAGCTGATAGAAATGTCCGTGAAGCTGAGGGAAGCGTGCGTGACCCTGCCATTTTCTAGGTGGTCATTTATTGTGAGAGGTGGGTGGGGGGCTGTATGCGCGTTTTGGCATACTAGAGCCTTGGGGGCTCAGTGCTTCGAGCAGCTAGGCATCTCTCGTTTCTTGTAGAGGGTGAAAGTATGACCAATGACATCGATCAGTATGGAACCCGTTGAGCGGGCAACCCTCTGGGCAATATGCGCGGTGTCAGTTTCTGCGAGAGCAGACTTGTGGACCTTCAATTTGACCAGCTCACGCGCCCTGAGTTGGCTTGAGATCTGATCCAGTAACTGAGTAGAGGTTCCCTCCTTTCCAATCCAGATGGTCGCATCCGCGCTACGTGATCTGAATTGAAGCGCTCTCAGCTTCTTCTTCTCGAAAGTCGTTCCCTCACTGTGGGGTATCTCTTCCTCGCTCCACAGTCGAGGCAGGTAATTAACACCGTTGTCCCCAAATCGGACCTAGTTCTGACACGACAGTTCACGCCAGGAACAAGAAGGCTACCGCATCCCTTGCAGACGAACATCCTATCTTCCCTCGTCAGTCGGACGCCTGCCTTCATGCCGATTCGGCGGGCGAGATCAACGTAACGCCTAGAGAGAGCCCGATCCTCTCGGAAAACTTTCCTAGCTAGTTTCATCAAAATGTCAATTCGCTCGCGAGCGATGCCTCTCGTGCCTTCGCTTCTTCTCCAGGACAACGACTCGACCGGCCAGCCTATCGAAGGATAGGTTTGTAACCTTTTTGTGGACTACAAGCAAAGCTCCCATCCAAGAGGGCTACTTCATGACGATAACCTTGGTGCTCGCTGAATCTGCACTACAACTGGTTCCTAAGGAAATCCAATCGCATCCTCAAGTAAGGCGATACGCAGAGAGGAGACAGAAGACTTCGGAAGAGGTTCTTCTTGACAGGGCATTCCATCACGCAGCGATGCAGAGGCTTGCGAGAAGAAGGCGCGGAATAGCTCCAGAGAAAATGGGGCGGCCAGACATCGTTCATAGCGCCCTGCTTCAAGTTCTTGAGACGCCTCTAAACTGGGAGGGCTATCTCCGAACGTTCATCCACACGCAAAATGATCTGGTTATCTCGGTCAACCCTAAGGTACGTTTACCGAAGAATTATCTCCGTTTTGTCGGTTTAATCGAACAACTATTCGCCCAAGAGCAGGTTCCAGTGAGAGGAGAACCGCTACTCAGCCTAGAGAACATGACATTACATGAGCTGGTACGCAAGCTCAGCCCTGGCAGTGTCCTAGGGTTTAGTACTCTTGGTAGACCTGTGCTCCTCCGCGATGTTGCCGACATGACCGCTAAGCTCAAGGATCCCGCGTTCCTTATCGGTGGTTTTCCGAGAGGACACTTCACCGAAGAAACAAGGCGATTGCTAAATGACATGTTCAGTGTAGATCGACGCACATTGGATGCATGGGTTGTAGCGGGCCGTTTCGTTTATGACCTCGAATGGTCATTAGGCCTCCCCAAGAAGCGCATAAAAACTGCCGATTGTGATTGAACATGAGTAAGGACCTAGAACTTGAGAGATTGAAACGCCAACGGCTCGCTGAGCTACAGAAGAAAATTAACGCGCGGCAGCAACAGACAGAAGCTCAGGGGAAAGCACTAGAACCCGCCAAGGTCTTGGAGAAGGTATTCGTCGGACGCGCATGGGAAGTCTACCACGCTGCGCGAGAGCAATACCCCAGAATCGCTGAGGAGATATTCAGAGAACTGGCGGAACTCGTCCAGAGGGGCCATGTGAAAGGTCGGATTACAGGCGAGCAACTGTATGGATTGCTTCGAACGATCGGTCTGGACGTTAGACTTGAAACCAAGATTCAGATTCTCGAGCATGGCGAGCTGAGGTCCGTAGCGGATAAGTTTCGAGGCGACTAGGTAAGAGCGTTTTTAGGTAATCTTTCGGTTTCATGAGGCTGCCCGTCGCCCGGGTCGACGAAAAGTTATCCACATTTCTCCCAACACCACGCTTCGAAACCTTTCAGGTGCGATGGAGCTGCACTTTCCAATCGTACGTCGAGTATGTATCTTCCCATAGAATCCATAGGAAGACTACAGCTAGGGCATCTGATCCTTCTTCACCATAGATCAGGGTCGAATAAGAACAAGAGCAACTTTCCGGCTTTGATCGGACGGCGAAGGAGTTGCCCGATTACAGGCATCTCCACAGATACTGTATCTTCTGTTCCGGCATCCAAACGAGCCTCAACCGTCAGTTGGAGTGAGAAGCCAATCGCAAAATGTAGAACGATTGCAAGCGTATGTAATGCTTCCGGTGAGTTGGTGAGACTCTATATTTGATTGAATCACTCCAAAGCAGGTCATAGTACAGTGACGCTCAACGAAGAAGAAGGCGGGGCAATCGCACTTCCTTGTCCATCAAGATCAAAATGTGGCTATTAGATGAGTTGCAGAAAGGCTAGAGCCCTAAACGCGATGGCGCCTATGACTAGGGCGATTCCTATATCACCTGCCATAACAGCGGCTGTACTCTTCCAGCCCAGCTCCCTGCCAAGCACACTCATCGTTGCGACGCATGGAAAGTAGAGCGTTACGACCAGAGCGAACACGAAGAGTTGAGCGGGTGACATGAACAGTGTGAGGTTTCGCGCGGAGGCGCCGTACTGCATTATCGCGAGTGCGACAAGTAGCTGTAGGGTCAGTTCTTTCCGTAGGATCCCAAGAACCAGGGCTATGCCTGCGACCGACGGGAGACCAAGAGTCCAGTAGAGCCCAAGTCGAGAAATCTCACTCAAGGTGTTAAGGAATCCCAGCTCATAGAGCCCACCGAGTAAGAGGCTTCCGACGGTCACTATGGGAAAAGCCACGAAGACGAACGCTCTGAACCTAAACCAGGTCTTCTTCAGCACCGATCGAAGTGCGGGAACGCGAAACGGAAAGATCTCCATAACCAAGCCTGAGGAGCCGCCTGGCAGAATTAAGTTCAGGGCCTTTCCAATACCGCCGATGACTGCGAAGTCGATGAGAAAGACTGTGAGTGCATACTGCCAGCCCACGAGGTAGGCCACCGCACCGAGCACAACGGCAATTCTGGCGCTGCATGGGGTCAGGGTAATCAAGGTAGAGGCTAGGAGTCGTTCGCGGCGTGTGGACAAGACCCGGGTGGCCATTATGGCTGGAACATTGCACCCCAGTCCCATGATTAATGGGATTATTGATCGACCCTGCAAACCTAATCTTCTCATTAAACTGTCGGTTAGATATGCGATATTTCCCAAGTAGCCAGTATCCTCAAGAATAGCGAGAACAACGTAGAAAGTCAGCACAAAAGGAACACCCACCGAAAGCGCAGCGAGGATACCTGCATCAAACCCCCAAAGTGCTATCCTCGCTAGAATCTCGTTTCGCAGAAGAGAGTATGCAAGATGCCACAGAAGTGGCGAGACGACCGACCCCCAGAGTCGACTGATTAGATCGCTCAGAAAGCCTCCGACGAAGAACATGAAACCAAATGTTCCCATAACAACTGCGAACATGAGCGGTATGGCTGTTGGCGGCCAGACCGCATAGTGCCGCCCGAGCATAGCGGCCTCTTCGCCTAGCTTAATCGGCCTGCTCACTTCAGCTGCAATCTGGTGGGCAACTTGGTATCTGGCCCTTGCAAAGACCAACTGCGCGGTATGGTTTTCTTTCAATTCGATGGCTGCGCGAAGCGTCCGACCAAGCTCAAGGATCTTTCGCCCTCCCGGAGCTTTCTGCAGGGCGCTCTCGATGTCCGCATCACCTTCAATCAGCGGCCAATGGAATCCCATTGGCAACGGTATCGAGTCGAGAGCATCTCTTGATTCTTGGACCGCTTCATGCAACCTCTCAAGGGCTTCTGAGTAGGGAATATCAAAATGGGGCTCCGCTCTCGGGCCTGCACCTCGCTGGGTCGCAACAACGATTATGGCGTCAAGCAGCCGTCTGATGCCTTGGCCTGTAATCGCGACCGTTGGAACTATGGGTACGCCCAGAATTTTCTCGAGTCTTTGCTCATCGATCACGATGCCCTTCCGGGCTGCATAGTCGACCATATTCAGCGCAACGACTATGGGAAGCCCAAGTTGGATCAGCTGAATGACCTGGTACAGGTTTCTTTCAAGATTGGAAGCATCAACGACAACTACAATCGCGTCAAAGTCTTCGAAGAGGAGAGCCCCCTTTGCCACGCGTTGATCTTCGGAGACAACATCTAGTCCGTACGTGCCGGGCAGATCTACAAAGCCGATGTGATGTTTTCCGTACCTCAGGGATCCGACATTGAGTTCGAGGGTCTTGCCAGGGTAGTTTGCGGTGATCGCGGACAGTCCGGTTAAGCGATTGAAAAGAGCACTCTTTCCAACATTCGGGTTCCCAGCGAGCGCCACATGAAAATCAGCTTGAATCCCGGCTTGGATCGCTAAGTCGCGGCAAGACAAACTTGTCAGATCCGAGAGGTCAGGTCTTCTTCACACGAATTGAGGAAGCCACCTGCTTGCCTAGGGCATAGCGGGAGCCTAAGATGCTAACTATCAAAGGCCCGTCGAAAGGGGCTTTCTCCTCAACGCGGACTGAGGCCCCAGGAACAAGCCCAAGGGAGGCCAAGTAACGCAGGAGGTCCGTTCTCTCTCCCGCAATGCTAGCGATTATTCCCTCTTGATTCGCCGCAAGTTTGGATAGGGGCTCAAGACCTGCCCTATCAATTCTACCGGCCGCTGTTGGCACTGGATTCCCATGCGGACAGGTCTTCGGGTTCTTCAGTAGCTTCTCAAGTGCTCCCACCATGTCATCAGTTATTGCATGCTCGAGCCGACATGCGATTTGATGGACCTCACTCCACTTCATTCCCAAAACTTCTGTGAGTAGTCGTTCAGCGAGCCTATGTTTTCGTAGAATGGTCAAAGCGATCCTTTCGCCCTCCGAGGTGAGTTTGACGCCCTTGTAGGCCTCTCGCCGGACAAGCCCTTCTCTCTCAAGACGCGCCAGAGTGTTTGTGACCGCGCCCATTGAGACGCCAAGCGACTCAGCGATTACACTGGTTCTTGCAATACGTTCAGCTTCTGTAAGTCGATAGATTGCTTGGATATACATCTCCATCGGCTCTGACGATCGCTCTTCCATGAGGATGTCCTCGCAATCGTACTCGAAAATGCGAGCACTCGTATTTGATTCCTCTCAAATGAGAATATGTACAGACATTATTGGTCGCGTCTCGGGCCGACTCGAAACTCGCTAGTATGACATACAAGACGGTGTGCTATTGCAGAAAATACGGAGTCTTTGCGACCGGACTCCCAAGCGTTCTAGAGCCGGTCTTGGTGCATCTTTGACTTGTAGAAGAAGTAGGTGATTATGAGGAACGTGATGATTGGGGAGACCCATGAAGGAAGGTGAACCTCGAAACTCTCAAGGATCATTATGAGGCCGAGTGCGAAGACTGAGTACATTGCACCGTTCTTTAGGTACTTATACTTCCTGACATTCTCAATGTTGCTCACCGTGAGTTGCCTTACCACTATTGCGCCGATGCCGTTTCCAATCAGTATCAGAGGGACCGAGAAGGTGAACGCGAACGCTCCCAAGACGCCGTCAATCGAGAACGTTGTGTCTATTACCTCCAGGTAGAGTAGTTTGCTTATGTCGGAGAGATTTGTCGTTCCGTCTAACATTCTCTTCTCCATCTGAGCTGCGTTCTCTTTGAATCCATGTGTGATGAAGAAGCCTGTTGAACCAACGACTGCGCCAAAGGCCATCATGGGATGCGTGTTAATGGCAAACCAGACCACTGCTGCGAGTAATATCGAGACCGCAGCGTAGAACCAGACACCATGCTTCTCTATGAGGGCTTCTCCTTTCAGTCCATAGTGTTTCGGTTCCAGGAAGAGCCAGTAGAAGAACAAGAACACCAAGAATGTTCCTCCACCGATTAGTAGAACCGGTGCGGATTCCTCAACGGCTCTTATCACGTTAGGGTCTGAGGTCAACGTTGCCACGACTACTTCGAGGAAACCTAGGTTCAAGTTGCTGCTCCAAAGGATCAGAATCGGCAGAAGACCTCTGACTAGGAAAACTGCGATAATGATTCCCCAAAAAAGAAACCATCCCCTCGATCTCTCAGACATCGTGGAGAGGACTTCGGAGTTTATGATCGCATTGTCTACGCTGTTCACGACTTCGAAGAGGCTCAGGCCAGCGATGACCAAGATGTATTCAAGCACTAAGAACTAACCCTCGCCTAGGAGGATTTCGAACCGTTCTGAGAAGCGATGCGGCTAGGAGAGGCTTGGATGGAATCATCGTCGTTCAGAATAGTCTCCTGCTCATTTGCGACCCGAAGGCCGACCTACGCGACGGCGGTCTCCTCTTAAGACTTCCTACAAGAGCGGTTTCACATTCCTTGGCGGTGCTCTGCGCAAGGGTTGATTGTGTAGAACTACCTCATCGAGTAGCAATGCTACGAGAACTGGTCAACAAACAGCACTAGAGCGCTTGCATTGATGCCAATGGGTTGGGGATGACGGTTTCGACGGAAGAGACCCAGAGTTTCTTGTTTTTGCGAGCAGAATAATCCGTGAAACTTGTCTCTTGCGATCACTATCTCCTCAAGACTTCAATGGAAACGATAAGCTCGCTGTTGTGGTTGATTATCCTGGGGGACTCCTTCTGCGATATCGGTGTTTCCGAGTAATGATTTGAGAGCCAACTTACGAACGTATCCCAAGATGGTCCGAAGAGGCCCAGTAGAAGGGAGGGTGTCTTGACCTACTTGATCTAATGATGCTAAGTTCTCAATAACGGCATTATGGAGCAGTGTGTTCCCATTCCGCCCACTTTCTGCATGTAAGCCCCCTTAACACCATAAACTATGCATCCGTGATCCTTCAAAGCCTCTATCGTTCTGGGATTTTCTTCATAGGCAATGAGAGTTCTCGGTCGCAGAGCGATCATGCAATTGGCGAAGAAACCCTCCTTGAACGCCCTAAAGAGATATTCGAACTCGTTCGAATAGTCTTCGGGGTCTCCTCCCACATACACAATCTTATCCGGATCCAAGATGTCGTCGTCCACCAGTGCGTCTATGAAACTCTCTTTTCTGCCTATGAGTTGGCCTCCTTTGTAGACTTCCACTCTCCCGACTCCCTCAATGAGCGCTACCTTTGATTCCATCAGGTCGCCATAGATGCGCTCTTTCCACCATGAGGGAATCTCTTTCCCTGCCTCTCTGTAGCTTCTCACGATCGGGTGCCATTCTTCCAGATCTTTCCTAATGATTTCTATGGCTTTCATCAGGAATTTTCTGCCGGGGCTTGGATGATCAAACACGTATGGAAAGACTAAGGCCCCATCATCGTCGATCATGACGAACGCGCTATCGAAATGATATGCCCAGTGGAAGGCATAGGAAGTTGATTGCTCCCATGGATACATAAGAACGGCATATACTCTGAGGTGTGGGAAGGCTCTGGAGACTTCTTGAACGGCCTCTCTGGTCGAGTGGTAGTTCAATGCCACAGCAACAGAATCCTCGCTGGGAATCGTACAGTCTCCCCCTTCAACGTAGCACCCTTTCCGTTCCATCTCCTCAACAACGAAGTCAACACGAACATCAACATTCTCCCGCATAGTGGGATTGTGTAGCATGACGGTCTTGGTTATGCGGTCTTCTAAGCATCTGTTAAAGCGGAACTTATGGCATAGGAAGAAACCGCTAGGCGTCATCACTCCAAGATCTCTTGTGTTTACGATATCTCTCCCCGCAGGTCTGATGCCAACTTTGAAAGTGCCGTTGTGCTTGATGATGGGGCAACGTTGACCGAAGATGTCATTTGCATTAAGACTCTTCCATTCTTCGCCCAAGATTTCTTTCAGCCTTTGCCAGTCTTCTAATGGGCTGTAAATCGTTCTCATTACTTTCTCAAATTTCGTTGGATCGCCTTTCGCTGTGTCTAGTGTCTCCTGTAGTAGTTGCTTCAAGTCGAAGAGCTTCGCGGATGTGTTCTCCCGCATGATGGCGTGGACTTCTCCGAGGTCCCTCATTAGACCCGTTACGTCTTCCTCGTTGTAGTACCCCGAGTAGACGAATGGTGTGTCTGCGCTTAATGCGTTCAATGCCCACAGGATTTCTGGTCCACCATCATAGATGACCCCAGCCTTCAGCTCGCCAACATCATTTCTCACGTTCCACATCGACTCTCACAATTCCGAAGAAGAGCCCTCTGTGCAAATATGAGTTGCGCAGTGGATTCCAGTTACGAGCGTATGATAATGTAACACATTTTGATTTTCTTGTCATATCGAGATCCTTGACGGAGAATCAGTCACGAGGACACAGAAAGACAGCGCGCGTCTCCGTGATCGGAATGAAAAGATCTCTGTGTGTCGGAGAAGCCTTATGGCCGCTGAAGTTGGACATCCATATGGGTTCAGATCATTGAGCCGCACGGCCAAGCGATGATAGCGTCTATCCGTTGGTGTTATTGATTTCGTGCACTTCCCGAAATCGATTCGGGCAGACCACAGAAACCTAGGTATTGAGCGCGCTGCTGCGTGCGGAACTTGAGAGATCAGACATGTTGAGAATAGTGCCTCACGCCGAAATGTACAGTTGCGCACGTGACAGGATTAGCGATTTTTGCCCTCTTGCCAAGCACGGAATATATTTAAGAATGTGAATATCAGAGCTCGGTGCGTGTTCCAAATGAGTGTGACTCTTCAGCAGAGGCTGAAGCGATTGGCCGATTCGGGACTACGTGGATCCTGCAAACCCGCTGAATTGGTGTCTCAACTGGAGAAGCAGGTCAGACTGTTGGACGACCAGATGATAAGGCGCTTGGAACAGGTCTGCTTCGGGCTCGCGGACAAGACTAGGTTGAAGATTCTGAAACTCCTCGCTAAGGAGGAGCTTTGTGTATGCGAGATCATGGCTGCACTCAGGTTGACTCAGCCGACGAGCTCTCATCACCTAGGAATCCTAGAAAGATCCGGCCTAGTCGAGACACGCCGAGAAGGAAAATGGGTCTTCTACAGACTTGCCAGCCCGAAAGTTGACAGTCTACTGGCATTGGCGTCGAGGTTGGCTCAGGGAGGTCTCTAGAGTGGGAGACAAGGCACCTCATGGGCTTTCGCTGCTGAACCGGTTTCTCACTCTATGGATCTTTATCGCGATACTCACCGGAGTCTCACTTGGCTATGTATACCCGCAGATCGCGATGGTCATTAGCTCTCTCAGCATAGGAACGACTTCAATCCCCATAGCGGTCGGCTTGGTCTTGATGATGTACCCTCCGTTAACTCGCGTGAAGTATGAGGAGATGAGGAGAATCTTCAAGTCCCTACGGCTCCTCGCCTTGTCGCTTGTACAGAACTGGATTGTGGGCCCCCTAGTCATGTTTGGGTTGGCAATGCTTTTCCTGCCCGACTACCCGGAGTACATGATAGGCGTCATCCTGGTCGGGCTGGCACGATGTATAGCGATGGTAATAGTGTGGAATGAACTGGCAGACGGGGACAGAGAGCTTGCCGCAGGGTTAGTGGCCTTCAACGCGGTTTTTCAGGTTTTGTTCTATGCGGTCTATATCTATCTATTCGTCACTGTCATGCTGAGCGTACTCGGCCTCGTCAAGGGAGTGGAAGTAAGCGTATCAATCGTGGAAGCGGCGATAACCGTTTTCACATATCTAGGCATACCGTTCATCTCAGGTTTGGTAACTAGGTTCGTTCTGCTCAAGAGGAAGGGAAGGGATTGGTTTGAGGGGATATTCGCGCCGAAGTTCGGTCTCATAACCCCTGCGGCCTTGCTTTTTACGATAGTCGTAATGTTCTCGCTAAAAGGCACGTTCATAGTCGAATTACCGTTGCACGTTGCGAGGATCGCCATACCGCTGGTTTCCTATTTCTTCATCATGTGGTTCATGACATTTTTGATATCCTACAGGATTGGAACAAGGTATCCGCAAGCCACAGCCGTATCGTTTACTGCCGCGTCCAACGATTTTGAGTTGGCCATAGCAGTCGCTGTTGCGGTATTTGGAATAAACTCGGGCGAAGCCTTCGCTACGGTGATAGGCCCGCTCTTTGAGGTTCCCGTGCTGATCAGCCTCGTCAATGTATCGCTGTGGCTCAAACGGAGACTATTCCCCGAAGCGAAGGCCATAGAACCAGCGAAGGTACCTCTAGGGTTGCAGAGAGAATGGGGTGTGCTGTCTACGTCCCGGGAGGCTAGAGTTGAGAGCGAATCATGAACGGGCGCGGAGATAGCTTCTGAGATGAGCGAGGAAGCAAACCTCCCGATTAGGAAGGTGAAACCCCCGCCAGAGTATCCTCCCGAAGAGGGCCATTACCTGCGAGGGAACGACTACTCCCCTGCCGCCGTCGTGATACTACTCCACACATTCTACGACAAGATACCCGAGTATCTTCAAAGGCTGGCCAGCGTCGCCATCGAGAACGGCGCTGCACTCGCGGGAATGCTGCAGACAGAAAACATCGGGATCGAGAAGATTATCTGTAATGTCGTGGCGAACCCGAATATTCGTTACCTGATCGTGTGCGGGGTTGAGTCAGCCGGCCATCAGCCAGGCCAAGCGTTATCCTCTATTGTGAGGAACGGCGTCGACGAGCGCAAGAAGATTATCGGAGCCGAGGCGCCAACGCCATACCTATACAACATACCGTTTGAAAGTATCGATAGATTCAGGAAACAGGTGACTCTAGTTGACCTGATCGCCGAGAATCGAACACAGATCGCAACCGATCCCGAACAAGTCAGACAGGCTGTCAGAAGCTGTTATCAGGAGACTCCCGTCCAGTTCATGAGCTTCAAACTCTACGATCTTGGAGCATACCCTGACGCAGCAATCTGCTCGAAACTGACGTGGAGGATACTCCAACCGTGGACCGTTGTCACTGAAGCAGAGGCTGAAGTCCTCAGGCACATACAGAATTCAGCCAAGAGATCTCGACAGGAGTCCGATCAAGAGCTCTTGTCACTCTTGGAGCCGCGTCGCCGCGAAGGGGAGAGAGGGAACAAGGATGCGAACCGAAAGACTTGACTCTCGTACTGCCTTGGAGCCTAGGAGGACAGACACCCCGTGACTCCTATGATCTTCGAGGAGATTGCGCGAATGAGACGAGAACGAACCGAAGCTGCGCTTGCCACTGTGGTAGGGGGCGAGAAAGGCACGCCGGGAAGGATAGGATTCCGCATGCTTGTGTACCCGGATGGGAGGATCTCAGGAACGGTTGGAGGCGGATTGCTTGAGGCAAAGGTTCGCGAGGAAGCCTTACGTTGCTTGAGTGATAAGAAGCCGAAGCTCTTGGAGTTCACGCTTGATGAGGAGAGCGCCGAGGGTATCGGAGTATTGTGCGGAGGGAAGGTGAAGATCTTCTTGGAGCCGATCCTAGTGAAGCCGACATTGTACGTCTTCGGAGGCGGGCATATCGCCGTTCCTCTTGTGCAATTCGCCAAGGCACTTGACTTCACCGTCGCAGTCATGGATGACCGCGAAGCGTTCGCGAACACGGACCGATTTCCTCTTGCGGACGAGGTGAAGGTCGGCGACTTCAACAATACAGCCAGATCCATAGAGTTCCGCGAGGATGATTGCGTCGTCATAATCACGAGAGGGCACCAACACGACGAAGCGGTTCTGAAGGAGTGCCTCTCGAAGAGGAGGCTCCCGACATACGTTGGTATGATCGGAAGCAGAGAGAAGATTGCGAAAACATACTCTCATCTGAAAGAGCAGGGAGTCTCGCAGGAATTGCTTGACGGAGTCCGAGCGCCAATCGGCCTAGACATAGGCGCGCAGTCTCCTGCCGAGATCGCGTTGAGTATAATGGCGGAAATCATTGCACACCGATATGGAAAGCTATCCAACGAGCACTCCTCGCGTAGTCATAGGGCATGATATGCAGTTGCGCAGATACGGGTGGAAAGAGTGGGTAGCTGCATTAAACGGCGTGTTCTCCTTGTATGCGTAGAGAATTCGGACCGCAGTCAAATGGCTGAGGCCTTCGCTCGAAAGTTTGGAGGCGATGTTATCGAACCTGCAAGCGCCGGAACACACCCTGCTTCGCGAGTAAGCCCGACAGTTGTTGACGTGATGAAGGAACGGCAGATCGATCTTTCGACGAGAACGCCTCAACTGTTGACTACGAGGCTTGTAGAGGAAGCGGACTTGATTATCACCATGGGTTGTAGCGTCAAAGAGGTATGTCCTGCCCCGATGGTTAAGCATTCAATTGACTGGAAGTTGGAAGATCCAAGCTGCAAGAGCATCGATGAGGTTAGACGGATAAGGGATGAAGTCGAGCGGAAGGTTCGCGAGCTTGTGGACAGCCTCCGCCCGGGCAAAAGCCAAGATAAGAGCGAGCACCAAGAACGGTTTTCCTTCGACTCAGGCGTTCCAAGCATAGCTCTCCTATATTCTGACACTGTCAGCCGGATTTTTGCGTCAAATTAGGGTACTCTTGCGTGGTCGAAGGATTCGCCGCAGCGATGCACGGGTTCTCGCGTGGGTTTCGGATAATTGTGATGGGAAAAGATCAGCTGGACTTGGCCCGATCACTTGCGAGGGTCAGTGGTTCCGTCTCAGCAATCTCAGGTCCCGTCGCGAAGCATCTGAAACAGCTGAGTTATGAGGGAGTCCTGGTCCTCCGTTTCCCTCGAGACGGCGATCTCATACTCTCCCATGCCGTGCGATAGTCTATGAGCTAATTCGATGCACAAATCACGAAAGTCAATATCGTGATAGGTCTTCAAGCCTTCTGTCCAGCGGGCTAGTTGACCAGAAAAAATCACGCCACCAAGGGAACAATCAAGAGTTCCGGTAGACCTAGCGGCGGGAGTAACAATGGCCAACTGAAAACTGAAACTAGGAAAGCATCCAAGAGCTCACGCCAAGTAGATTCGACCCCCCAGACAATGAAAGACGCGTGCCGAGGATCAGTGTGATCTACAGATGACTTGACCCGCAATTTTCTAGATCAGGCCGAGCTGGGTCAGCACACTCGTAAATTTCCGTAATCTTTCCGGGCTCCAGCCTGAAGACCATCCCTTCACGAAATCGGAAAGACCGCTTCGTGGCCGGAATGATCTTACCACCAGCCAAGCTGCTGTGAGAATCTCAAATTCTTAGCCACAACTCGCTTTGTCTCAGAGTTGCCAGAGCCTGTCGATCTTGAAAGATCTCCGTAGGCTAGCGCAGCTATCACGAGGAGCCCCAGAATAGCCGGCAGGCCGAAAGGAATCGTCATCAGCTCATCTTTTGCAGGCGCAATGAAGAGACCGAAACCCACGTACGCGTTTATCGCTCCATGTCCAAGGGTAGCCGGGAAAACACTCCTTGACTTCAGCCTCAACCATCCCAGAAAGAAGCCCACTAGGATGCACCACACCGTGAAAGCTGAGATGCCGACGAGATCTCGGTGACGAGGATAGTTGTAGCCCATCAAGATCACAGGTGCATGCCATAGGCCCCAGATCGCGCCGCTTAACAGTAGTCCTCCTAGGAGGTTGAGTCTTCCGACGAGCTTTGGTAAGAGGAATCCACGCCAGCCGTACTCCTCACCGAACGCAGGGATGAAGTTGATGAAAGGTGCGAGCGCTAGATTGATGACGGTGAAGTACCAAGGGATCTCAGTCGCGGGCGGAAGGTTCGGATACGTCTCCGTAGCCCTCGTCATGGTAAAGTCTATCGATGCTGTTCGCAGAATCGCAACGAAAAACAACCCAAGAGCGATTACAGCGAAAGGGTAAGCCAGACCATACAGATAGTGTCTGACTCCTCCCTTGGCGACGCCATAACTTCTCAGACTGCCATGCTCCATAAGTTTGACCGTTATTACCGCCGAAGCAAGTGGAACAAACATCACACCTACCATAACCCCTGGTGCAAACCAGACCGTAAGACCGCCAGAGAGCCATAGCCAAGTCTCCAGAAAATATGTCACAACGAAAGCGATCAAACAGAAGACGATAACCTGCCCTGCATTATCAGTCATGTGCATCCGCGCCCTCAATGGTCAAGTCAGCTGGTCGAGTGTACCTCGTCTCGAACAGAAAAGGTCTCTCAACCAAAAATCTGGCGCGCAAAGTGCAAGTAGACCGGGCGAGAAAGGGATGAATAGCTCGTATGTGCATGCACATACGAGGACATTGGCTCAGCTCACAATTCGGTTGCCCGAACAACTAAAGCGCAAGATGAAGCAACTGCGGGATCTCAACTGGTCAGAGATAATTCGGGAAGCTATCGAGGCGCGGGTTCTTCTTGAGTCTAAGAGAAGAAGACTTCGCGACCGCAGACGAGCCTTGGAAGCGATGAAGCGAATGAACGAGATTGCCGAGACTCTCTCATCTCGCTATTCTGGCCCTTGGAGTGGAGTTGAGGTCGTACGGTATTGGAGAAGACACCGATATTCGTCGTCGACGCTTCGGTAGCAGTGAAATGGTAGATGACTTCGTTTCGGATCTAATAGACCTTCAGGCGCCAAGTTTGCTGCTCTATGAACTCGGTAATGCTCTAAGATGCCATCCCGGCTCGACCGAGCGTGATTGTGCAGACGCCGTGAAACAGACACGAAACCTTGGCTTAGGTATTCACGAGCTCGATGACTCCCTAACTGAGATGGCATTGATGCTATCGTTTCGCGGGAAGATCACATTCTATGACGCAGCCTATCTTGCTCTTGCGAGAGAACTCAACGCAATTTTCCTGACTGCAGACAGGGTTCTCTGTACTCAGATCAGTGAAGAAGCTAGGTCAGGCATGACGTTCCTGGAGGAATACACGCAGGCTCGTTGCGGCTGTTAGAGAATTCTCTTAACACGAGCGCTGGATCTACGGTTGCTTCACTTCTTCTTCACAGGGGCGAGGACCTTCGCGTATAGAATGGGCTTTCCGCCCACCACTTCGGGCTTCTTTGTGTAGATCTCTATTGGTGGGCCTGCCCACTTCAGCCCCTTACCCTCAACCCATTCTGTGAGCTGCTTGTATGTGTTCTTGAATTCTTCTCCCGGACCCTTGTGCGAGATGGCCGCGACCGTCATCGAGGGAAGCTTTCTGACCTTGATCTTTCCCTCCGACTTGACCTTGCCGTAAAGGGGAATCGCAATTTGGCTCCGGCACTTGGATTTGGGAGTCTTCTCGGGATCGTCCAAGTAGATACCCAGAGGATAGAAGCCCGGCATGACCTTCTTCTCCTTTGCCCAGCCGTACAGGGTCTTCATGTACTCCTCCCACGGGACCTTATCGTAGGGGCCTGTGTGCTCGACGTATGCAATCGTCATTGATTTTCTCTTCTCAAGCTTAACGTTGCCCATTCACATCACACTCATCCGGACAGTCATCATTCTTACTTAACGGCTTTGCGTATCAGCAGAAATGGAGACCGAGCGACGGGATAGTAGGGCATCCAAAGGTCGAAGTGTGAGTTGGAAAGGTAGGTGTGCATTAGCATCAGCATGCCGAGAAGGCTTCTTCCGTTAGTTGACCATCTCACCTATTCCACGATGGCCACAGTGGCCTGTGAGACTGCAGTCAGACAAGTGAAAGGCGTCAGATCCATGTCGGACACGTAAGAGCGCAACCAGCCGAGGTCTCACGATAGACGACACCTGTCGATAGTGGCCATAGGCTTACTAGCATTAATAGAAAAGGGATCATTAGGAAGCATCGCGCCTCGGGTGCTTCTCCAAGCCCAGAAACGCGAGTATCTCCTGGATTTCTGAGCGCCAAAGAACCTCCAGCCTCTAAATATGCCGATGATCGGCACTCTTGCTTCAGCGGTTGGAAGTTATCCATGAGACCGGGTCGAGATAACGAGTTGCATTATGGACTGTACCTGCCCAATTTTGGTAAGTCCTCCCATCCTCACAGATTGGTTGGACTCGCGTTTGAGGCGGAGAAATCCGGCTGGGACGGCTTCTTCCTGTGGGATCACATCGTCGAGTGGAATCAACGGGTCCCGATCTGGGATCCATTCACAACCTTGGCTGCAATAGCCATGATGACGACGCGGATTCGAATCGGAACGACAGTCACTCCTTTGCCTCGTCTTCCACCGTGGGTCGTCGCGCGGCAGACAGTTTCTATCGACCACCTGTCCAAGGGACGGCTAGTACTGGGTGCAGGGTTGGGCGGCGAGCGAAGCGCCGGGTATGAACGATTTGGTGAAACAGCGAATAACAAGATGCTGGCTGAGAAGCTCGATGAGGCACTCGAAATAATAACTGGTTTCTGGAGTGGCAAGCCGTTCAGTTACCGAGGCAAGCATTATCAGATAAGGAGAACTGTGTTCTTGCCCCCTCCAGTACAGAAACCCAGAATCCCGATATGGGTTGGTGGTTTCTGGCCACGCAAGGGCCCCTTCAGGCGCGCTGCCAGATGGGACGGGGTGATTCCGTTGAGACTTCCCATGAGGCTCCCCCAGCCGCACGATTTGCGCGAGATCCTTGCCTATGTCAGGAAACATCGAACTAGTACTACGCCGTTTGATATGATCAAAATCGGTTGGACTTCAGGAGTGAACAGGAAGGCGAATACGGAAAAGATAACACCATATGTTGAGGCGGGCATAACATGGTGGCTGGAAAGCCTGTACCATGATTCGCCTCAAGCCATGCGAAAACGAATCCGCATGGGTCCTCCTAGGATATCGTAGCAACCTTTGCCACACTGAATCAGCAGGCAAGAGAATTGTCACTGGTAGGGTTCTTGCCGTCAACCTGGTTATCAGAGGAATGAAGGTGGTGATCTCAACCCAAAGTCCGGTGTACGCCCGGTCCACCATTGAAAATGTTTGTCGGCTACGATTCTGAATTTTGATGCTCTGTCTGGTTGTCTCTTTCTTCTTGAGTTCGAAGGCTTGGGTTGACGATTCGTTGTAGGCTCCTAATCTTTCCTTCGAGGAGTTCAGGTCTCTGGCCGGGGTAGGTTTCGTTGCGGTTGAGGACGTGATAGATTGACACGAGAAGCTTCCTTGCGACGCCGACTATGGCTCGTTGGCGTCCACGCCTCGTAGAGACGCATTGGCGGTTCTCTCGGGGTCTGACAAGCGCCACCACAACACGAGTCGGTCAACCGGTGCAGAACTCACCGCGGATCTTCAGTTGAAGAACAGGTCGCAATTGCCTTAATTAGTTGCGTTAGGAGCTTGGTCTAGCTAGACTAGCAACTCCCTGAGATTACGAGGTCTCCTCATGCGATATCTGATAAAAGAGAGAAGAAAATATTATCTACATTACATCTGTGAAGTTGAGCAAGGGAATAGCCGTCCGCCACTATTCCCAATCAAGAAGACGATGCTCGCCTTCCAAGGCCTTCATCTTGGTTATGTCCTGTGTGACCTCTAGGGTTCCCCTGTAGCCTCCGTTCTTGTCACGAACCGCAAAGTACCGGATGTGGACGAGTTTCCCTTGGTGGTTGATCCAGAATTCGGCTACGTTTCGAGTTCCGGCCCGGAACTCCTGTAGAATGCGGTTGACGATGTGTACGCTGTTGGGCGGGTGGCAGTTCTGAACCTTCCGACCAATGACCTGAGGCGTACGGACAAAGATCCGCTCCTTACCTTCCGAGTAGTAGCGTACGACATCGTCTTGGTCAACGAATGTGATATCGATAGGGACATGAGTCAAGATCAGATTCAACTGCTCGATGCTCAATTCGCCTCTGTTGAGGGAGAACAGATCTTCCTTGAGCTTTGATGCCCCTCTTTCGACGTAGCCCCGACCCATTTCCTGCCAGTCTTGGTTGGTTAGAACCTCCATGGCCATGGGGAAGAGGATTCTCTCCTCTTTGACTATCATGTCCTCCATTTTCTGGGCGAGCTTCTCGCCTTTGTCGATGAGGCGTTCGCTTTCTTTGGAGTGCAACGCGGCTTTGGTGTCCTTGAGCAGTGCCCTTACCTCGTCGTGCACCGACCACATCACCTGAGGAGGAGCCGTAATGCCCCTCTTCTCAAGGAAGGGGAAGAGCTGATTCTCTTTGCGTTGGTAATGGGTCTCAACCCTAGCTAGCTCATCGAGTCTCTCGCCAATCTTGTCCCTCAATAAGGCGAGATTCCTGTCTCCTTGTGCGGTTCTTAGCGCAACTAGTGTCTCGCGGAATTGGGCAACTGCTTCGCTTAGCTGCCGGTTCTCAACTGTTAGCTGAGTGAGCGGATGCTGGGCCCCAGTCTCAAGCTTTGCTTGCTTCTCCAGTCCTTCTTGGAATAGCTGAACGTGCAAGTCGCAGAGCTTTGTAATCTCCTCGGGACTGAGTCCTTCCCCGACGAGTTCCTGCTCCAGGCTGCCAATTTCTCCTGGACTGACATCTTCTAGAAGACTTGCAAAACGGGCTTTGAGCGTCTCAGGAGCCTTGCCCTCATGGAGTTCCTTGATTATCGCCTTAAGAGCCTCTCTGCGTCCTAGCCTCTGAGGACTCTCACGCCGCCCCTTCTCAATTGCCTCGGTCAGGTCTGATATCAGCTGATCGATAGTCATTCCGCCCATTGAAGCAACGGTTTCAAGTGAGGCGGTTCGCAACGCAATCTTTCTGATCAGAGGATTCTTGAGTTTCTGGAACTCAGGCCTGTAGTTGACCAGAAAATCCAGAAGGAATGGATATTCCTTTAGAAGGTCGTCCAATCGAGTTGTAGGACTGAGCTCCATCGGTTGTCTTCCTCTGCAAACCGAAAGCCCTCGCATTTAGGTCTGATCCTGACTTTGGGGCCACATGGATGAGTCATCGTCTCTCTCGAAAGTCAATGAACACTGGTTCTCTTGGTCGACTGCGATGGAAGCGATCTCGAGGTTGATCTTCTCCACCTGCGCGTCTAAGGCGTCCAAGAGTCACAGATCCGTCCTCTGGGCAATCCAAGTAGCCTTGCAAGCAAATGCCACAATCGATCGGACGTCGTAACGCAAACCCGCGGTCCGTAAGCGCTATCACGGAATCTATGCCGACGCCTGAGTTTCAGTCCAAGTCCTACACCGTCAATGATGCCTCTCGTGGCGTAATTCTCATATGCAATGATGTGGGCGATTAGACGGGGGAAGTACGCAATTATTTTGACAAACCAGAACGGATCGTGCAGGACCATGACACCTGTCTCACCTCTGTGAGCATAGTAGACCGCTTCCTTTTTCGAATGCCCTATAGACGCGCCACGGAGATGTCTGCCTGCGAGAATCGTAACATAATCCAGCGTATACCCTGCTGCCCAGACGCGTTGCGCAAGCTCGTAGTCATCTCCATAGAGAAAGAAATCTGGAATGAATAGCCCACCTGCCTTGGTTATCGCTTCAGCTCTATACACGGAATATGCTCCGTCAACGTAGCTGACTGGCGCTCCGGCATAATCGGTCGCGGCTCGCCTCGATCTTCCCCTGACAAGAACGTGCCAGACATCGGAGAGATAGCATCCTGCATTGTCTATTCTGCGCCCGTCCCATGTCAAGATCTTTCCTTGCGCACCTCCCACACTTGAATGGCGTTCGAGATAATTGATCAGTCCCCTGAGCGAGTCGGGGTTGGGGGCCAAGTCGCTGTTGATCAGAGCGATGTACTTCGACGTACTTGCCCAAAGGGTGAAACCGAGGTTGTTGGCTGCTGCGAACCCTATGTTTCGAGGGAGTCTGACCAGCCTAACATCATGTCCCTTTCTCGCGTAGCTCTCTACTATGTGCTGCAGGTGTAGGCCGCTGCCATCCGTTGATCCGTTGTCGATTATGACCACTCGCAGTGGCGCGTAACTGAGCTCGAGGATAGCCTGTACACATTCAAGAATCACCTGTGTACTCAGGCAAGAGTTGCTGTTAACAACTATGACGCTCGCTGTGGGCAGAGTGCTCATCGCCGAGTCTGATCCTTTTTCATGTCTCAGAGAATCAAGACGTTCTTGGGCGTTCCGCTCCATAACGAAGTCTAGAGGCCCGTTGTTCAGCTTCCGGCTGGGAGAGGTCCGTGACCTCTGGAAAGACATCGATTGCCGAAGGCGGGCGCCATATTAGCGGTTCTCGTCTGCTAAGCCTATATCCATCCAAATAGCCTCTCATGGTGGCTGCAAACTGCTTCTTGGAAGCCGCCTCACCCAGATCTTTCCTTAGCACAGACACAAGATAGGATCTTGGGAGGTTGGTCAGAAAGAAGAGAATCTCGTTCTTGCACCAATTGTAAATTGCCTCTGAATCCTCTACGCGTCTCAAGCTTTGCTGGCCGAAGTGCACAAGCTTGGCGCTCGGCACGGTCAGCACTTTGTATCCTTTTTTCGAGCATCTAGCGCAGTACTCTGTTTCCTCATAGAAATAGGGACTATATCTCTCGTCGAATGCTCCGAGACGCATCAAGACATCCGTCCTAATCATGAAGCATGCGCCGGATACCCATTCCACTTGCCTAGTCTCATTTCCCCAGTAGAAAACTCTCTCTAGGGGAGTAAAATATCCTGCGTAAAATTGTGCCGCTCCGTCCGGATACATCAGTTTCGGACCTACTACCGCAATGCTCCGATCGGTTTCCGCAGTGCGAATCATTCTGCTCAGCCAATCGTTTTGCACTATCCGGGTATCGTTGTTCAGAAGAAGAATGTACGATGGACCGTGTTTCGCGAGAGCATACTTTATGCCCTGGTTGTTTCCTCGGGCGTAACCGTAGTTCCTACCAAGGCTTAGAACGTCCAAGTTCTGAAGTCTGGCCTCGGCGTGTTCCGTGCTACCGTCGGTAGATCCGTTGTCAACCACAATGACTTCGTAGTTGTCATAGTCTGTCAAATGAATCAACGATGACAGGCATGCTGTAAGACGCTGTCCCCCGTTCCAATTCAGTACCAGTATGGTGACCTTCGGGGGGTTCCCTCGTTCCATCATTAGACGCGATCCCTACTGTCGAGCGACACGTTGACCGCGACCCCACCAGTGAGACAGGAGAAGTCCGGTGAGAAACCAGAACCCATAGTAGGTCTCTCGCACAAAGATGTAGAACAATCTCCAAGATTGTCTGCTTGGAGACCTCACGTAGTGATACAGCACTTTGGCCAAGAAGAGCCCCAAAGGTATCATCGAAAGCGTCGGAGTGACCAGAGTTGCTCTGGCCACAAATGCTAGTACGAGAAAGCCTACGCCGGCCGTATAGTATCCAAGCTGCGCATAAGGGTTGACGAGGTTTTCTCTTGGACTCGTTGTTTTCCAATATTTCTTTAGAAATCTTGGAAACGTTCTGCCATACCACAGGGCCTGTCTCATCCAATCTCTGCATGTGTGAGCATAGTGCCTATAGCAGTAAGCATCAACATAGACAGGCGAAATCGGAAGCCTGGCTGCAAAGTCCCTGTCGTCCCCGAACCCGAGTTCTGGATCGAACAGAGTATTTCGGAATACCTCGCGGCGGTATCCACCAGCAGCGTGGACATCAATGGGCGTCAACGTATCTCTTCTCACGTCGTCGAGTGCGCAGTGAAATTCGATCCATGTATCAATCATCGGGATTGTCTTCACTCGCACAGCATTGTGGTTGACTAGCTCTCTCTGTACCTGCGAGACGAGAGTACAATCCGTCACTTCGAAATCCACATCGAAGAACATCAGGTAGGTCGATGTGCTACTCAAAACGCCAACGTTCCTTGCGTTGGCGGGGCTTCGAAGATCTCCGAAGTCAGACTCCCGTAGTAGCTCTATGTGGAAGTCATCTGAGCCTAGCAGTCTCTGAAAGTTCGACACGATGTCCAGAGTTCCATCGGTTGAACCACCGTCAACCACGATGATCTCTATGGGCCGATAGTCTTGATGGAGGATGCTCATCAGCAGCTTCGGGATCCGGCTGGCTGAATTCAAAGCGGGGATAATCACGGCGACCTTTTCTGACGCGGAGGTAATCTGCTTGGATCTCATGATGGTCTACTCGGAATAATCCCGAATAATCTGTTCTGATCCTGTACTCTGGACATGAAGTCCGATCGAGGCGATATCGGTACTCTTAGTCTCAATCCAATGTTCCATACAAGTGCGGAACTCCTGCAGGCCTGAAGGCGTAAGCGTCTTTCTTGCTTCTACGGGCGACGAACTCCATATCTGTACAGGAACTTGCGATAGGGTTTTCGGATGACATTCGAAACTCCCATTCTTCGTGCTACTCGGCTTGCGAGTTCAGTAAATGAGGGCCTGGCGCCTGTTGCGCGAAGCAGTATCTGACGCAGGAATCTGTAGTCTACTCCTGCTATCTTGCTCTCCCAAGGAAAGCGCGATCCGAGACCATCAGGTGAGCACGATATGAGACCCTCCCTCTCGCAGAAATCATGCAAAAAGGATCCCGGTATTGGCGTCAGGAATGAGCACGAGACTATTTCGGGCTTGATCTGTGCAATAGCTTCCGCCGTTTTGAGATCATCCTCCGGATAGTATTTCGAATCAGCGTACGGCACACCAAAGATGAAGTTACCGTAGATCTCGAGGTCGAGCTCTCTGAGAATCCTCACCGCTTGCCAATTCTGCTGTACGCTTACCCCTTTGTTGAGCCATCGAAGGATTCTCTCCGAGAACGACTCGAACCCAACGCTCACCATCTTGAGTCCCGCGCTCTTCATCTCGCGGAAAAGCCCGGGATATCTCGCTATGATGTCAGCGCGCGAAGCAGCCCACCATCTCACTTCACGATCAACAAATCCGCGCTGATGCATTTGCCGGCAGAACTCCTCAGTCCACCTTTGGTCGATCACGAACTGATCATCATGAAAGATGATGCTCCTAAACCCATGCTTGGCGTAGAGTACGTCGAGTTCATCCAAGACATTCGACACACTTCTTCGACGTATGTATGGTACACGCGTTCCACCGCTCTGTCTAGAATAGAGATTCTGCTCACCAGGCCCGCAACAGAACCTGCATTGCCATGGGCATCCGCGCCCAGTCAACATCTCTACTGTTGGCGGAGCGAAGGGATTCTTCTTGATCATGAATGGTGGGAACCGTATGCGCCAAGTGTAGTCATCCCAGAGTTCCCTGTCAGGAAAAGGGAGAGTATCCAAATCCGGGGGATCCCCCCAGAGCTGGGGCGGGAACTCATCTGGGTTGCTTACAAGCCTGGGCAAGCTTAACTCTCCTTCTCCTCTAACCACATAGTCCACGACGCCGGTCTTCAGGCACTCGTCAGGGAACATAGTCGGATGAATTCCGCCAACAATTGTTCTGGTTCTTGGGCTTGACTTTCGGGCACGGCGACAGCATTCGATTGCGATATTGAACTCGCAAGTATGCATGGTGACGGCCAAGAAGTCTGGATCTTGCTTCTTTAGGGCGCTATCGTACTCTTTCCAACCGTCAAGGAGTCTAAGGTCGACCAGTTGAACATCGTGGCCGGCCATCTTTAGGCAGGCTGAAATGTATGCCAAGCCGAGTCTTATGCAGGTAGCGTCTATAGTGGTAGGCAGAGCATTCCATGGGACGACGACAATCTGCGGATTCACGAGAGTCACTTTCACCAAGATCGCTACCGGCATGCTAGTGGTTTCCAAGCATGCGCTTTAAGAATTGACGCGTCAGACCTATCCGGCAGGGGGTTCCATGACAGCAAGACTAGGCTGGCTCGGCGCCGCTGCCCCCACCGAATCTTCGGTTCGCCGCACGTATCACAGGAAAAGGACTGCTGGCTTGAGAATCATGGCGTCGCGACCCTGAGCGAGGAATGCGGCTTGAGGGTACTGATTGCTGGCGCGGTTCTCGACTCCTCCTGGCCGGGAGGAGAGCCGACAATTGCGAAGGGACTAGCAAATGGACTGAGGAGTGCAGGTGTGGAGGTCACTACATATGGCCGGGTCAGACCATGGAGAAGGCTTCTATCTAGAGCGCTTCTCCCGTACGATGTCACGCCCCAGGCGCGCCGTCTATACTCGAAGCTGATAGGGCAGGACAAGCCAGACATCGTCTTGGGCTTTTATGACTACGATTGCTCGCTCTATCTATCGTCTCTTAGACTGAGAATCCCGTCTGTGGCGTGTGTGCACATCTTCTGGCCAGGCTGCCCTATGGAGACGTTCTACGTTGACCACCGAGGCATCTGTGACAGTCGCTCATTCTCGAGATGCACAATTCACGTGAGATACTCCCGATACAAGACGGCGAGAAGTCTTGCAGGATTTCCTTCGGCGTTGCTTGAGTATGTGACATTCTTGAGCCGGCGGAGCATACTAAACCAGCTAAATGCCCTAGTTGTTCCGAGTCACGCCGTTAAGCGAAAGCTGTCCTCTGCCGGCTTCCACAATATGCACGTGATCCACAACGGTCTGAACTTGAATGAGATCGACTACAAGGAATGGACCGGCGGTCACAAGATAGTGCTTAACCCGACCGGTCGAACGGATGAAATGAAGGGTCTGAGCCACTTCATAGCTGTTGCCAAGAAGCTAAAGCGAAAGTGGGGCGCACATGTCACATTTCTGGCGACTGGATATAGAGGAGACAATTGGGTGCATGGAGCTGGACTTCACTCTCGATCACAGGTGCTAAGCCTACTGAAGCAATCGTATCTCTCGGTGATTCCACCACTGTGGGAAGAGCCTTTCGGCATTCGAGTCATAGAGGTAATGGCCGCAGGAAAACCTGTTGTCGCGTACGACTCCGGGGCCATGCGAGAAATCGTCGCAGATGGAGTGACCGGATTCTGCGTACCGCGAGGAGACCTCAAAGCCCTAGCATCAGCGATCGACTCCCTCATAGAAGACGAGGACCTCGCTAGGAGAATGGGCATGGAAGGGCGACGCAGGGTTGAGAAGTACTTCACTACCACTGTGATGGTGGACAAATACCTCGATCTGCTGAACAGGGTCCTGAGCGCCACGCGCTGTTGATTGCGCATGATCCTCTAGAAAAGGACCTTGCTTGGACTGTCTGACGACGTTCCTGTCTTTCCTCAAACCCCGTAGGTCTGAGCAAGGCTGAGGTCGAATACCTTAGGCGAACAAACCTTATCACGGTCGTTCAAGTCAACGCACGAGGAATGCCATTCGCTTCCAAGGCGTTCTCTGCGATTGTCTGCAGGGGGCTCCTTGAGGCCCTGCAGCAGCCGGATGAAGCTCCTAGAGAGTTCTTCAGACTTCTCAACGAGAGTGGCTTCGCCATCATCATAATTCGTGAGACGTATTTGTTCTGGAGCGTTGTTCAGACCGTCTAGACGCAGCTTAGTCGGGGACGGCTGAACGTCTATCATGCCAGCATGAGTAGAAACAGGCTTATCTATCTGATGAGATGCTCCGGCTTCGAAATCGTGAAGGTTGCATCCGCGAGACTAGCTATTCTATCTTTCGTCGTAGCAAGGAAGACATCTCTACCCTGGGCTCCGTCAGACGAGCTCATTTGCCGTTCACAGGCGCTGCTGCTTGTCCTCTAGACTATGAATGCTTCCTAGCGCCAGCATGATCTTTCATTGACAAAAGAAATAGAACCGCTCACACGATCATGAGATCGACCTTTTCCTCCGGAGAGTAATAGCTCATTCCATCTCTCGTGACTATCTTTATGGAAAGAGTATGCCAGCCTTTTTGTAGAATTGCGGAAGAGAAAGTTGCCATATAGCCGGAATATCTAAAGTTCTGATTGTTGAGGCGGGTTGATACGTCTGGCCTGTCCAATCCATAGTAGGTTGGAATGTCACTCTGCCCATCTATGGTGATGAAGACGGCGGATGCTACATCTTGCGCCCGCTCGTCTACAGCCCACCCCGTGATCGTGAAGGTTTCCTTTCCAGTTGAGACGATGACCACAGGATAGCTGTCTCCTGATAGCGTCTTTCCATTGACAGTCTCTATCTGAAAGAGAGTGCCGGAATCGAGCCGATCGAGCCTTGATAAATCAGGCCGAGCGACGCTGAAGACATTCAGTTTGTTTACTTGTAGGAATCTGGCCCACTCTCTCAGATTTGCAGGATCGGGGCATAGGTACTTTCTTATGTTCTCGTCGGACTGTATACTGTGCGTCTCGAGCACGTAGGCTCCCATCTGCGCGGAATCTCTCAGAGCCGGACCCAGATGCCATCCTGCACCATAGGAGACGATCGTCCCGATGAGAATTATGGCGAGCAGGGCAGAAGCTCCGAAGCTCGTACGTTTGGCGGTATGATGCTGGGAAACTGACATTGCCAAGAAATACGATCCTACGATTCCCAAGACAGTTATGGGTGTGTATCTAGACGACAACGCGAGCTCAATTCCGAAACCGGTCCTGCCTATCGTGTTCGCCGCGGAAGCTAGAACCGCGAAAGCGATGAACGAAAGCCATACTCCGTTTCTCCTGAGGATTCTTCCTTTGTACGCATGACCAAGGACCACAGCTCCGATCAATAATACAACTACGCCTATCGCTGCTGCCATAGCGTAGTGAATGCCGATGAACGAGAATGGGGATCCGATCAGCGTCAGGAAGTAGGCAATCGTGCCTAGGGGATCTGTGGCAAAATACTCCAGAGGAGGATGCCAACTTGGCTTGACGTAGCCATAAAAATAGAAAGCCCAAGTTAATACACCAATAATACTCCAAGATAGCACCTCTGTGAGCCTCCTCTTTCTTTCAGACATCATGATTTGAAGTAGCCCCGCGGGCCATATCATCAAGCCTACGACGAGAGAGAAGGAAGCGACGATTGCGCCCAGGACCGATGAGATGAACCACAGATCCAGTTTTTTACTGAAATTCAAGAAGGAAAGTGCTGCTACCCCGCCCAAGACCATGAAGTAAGTGTGGCAGGAATAGCCGAACAGTATCGTGTGGTATTGTCGAAAGCTGAAGATCATTATCGACACCGGAAGAAAGGTCAACAGAAGCTGAGGGACGCGACACTGCGACGATCTTCGCCATAGACACAACAATAGTAGCGCGCTTAGGGATAGAAGCGCCCAGCTCAGATACATTTCATCGACGGTGTTGTATTGTGTAAATCTGCTCAGAGCAAGCATGGCTATCCTAGCGAACGGAAGCCTGTGCTCATTCTGTTGAGCGACCAAGTCGGAAAACGAAAGAGACCCGCTCATCATCTTTTCGATGAGGGGAACCATTGTCAACTCGTCCCAAGCGATGACGTTTACCCCAAAAGCATGAATGTAGTAGAGTAGTGAAAGTCCTGGCAGGACAACAAGAAGGCCACACGCAAAACGGGATAATGAGGCAGAAGCAACCACTTTCCGAAGTCCTTCATGCACCTTCTGTTTCGCCCGATTGGAGCTGTCAGTCGACCGTTAAAGAGCGTTTGGGAAACGCTGTTAGCCATTCTGCAGAGGGTTCTGCTTGCGTGACGGCAGTGAGGCCGAAGGACAATGACCGAACAGCTTCGATCGTGGAACTTGTTTCGGCCTTCTGGGTAACTCTACGCGTCTTGGGGTAGTGCGTCTTGTGCTAGCGAGCATATTGGCGCCTGCAAAGAGCAGCTTGATCAGCATAGGATGTTCGAAGTTTGCGCTGAAATCGCCTCTCAAGTACGCCAAGACAGTCGCCGAGTAGGTGGGTTCATCCGCATCAACAAATCGTGATGAAGCGAGTAGCATCCGTATTGCAAGAGCGCTTAGAAACATCAAGGGATAGAAAAGGGCGCTAACGCGCGCCTTGGACAAGCATTTGGGCCTCAATGAAGACTAGGTCTTGGGAGTGGTTTGGGTTCTCAATGTGACGTTCTCAAGCAAGCGTGCTCTTGGATGTCGGAGTCACAAAAGACTGCAAGAATGGAGCAATAGGTTCCGCGACTGCTTCCCATGAGAATCTCTCGCTCAGCTTGAGCGCGTTGACTCTGATCGATGAGAAGGCATGCGGATTCATGAAAACGCTTCGAACGATCCGGACAAACTCTGGAATAGAATTGGCAAGCAAGTAATGCGTTCCTGGCTGTAGACCCGGAACGCCTTCCACGCCGTGACTCGTAGATACTAATATGATCCCAGAAGCCAAAGCCTCAAGCACCTTTATCCTGGCTCCGCCTCTGACGCCAGGGCCGAAATACGGCTGAATAGTCACAAGAGACTCTCTGAGCAGTCTATGCTTCAGACTCTCATCTACGAAACCCCTCACCCCTACGTGAGCTGATGAGTGTATTCTCTTCCACGTGTTAGGTTCTATCAGATTGACTGGTCCCCCAACTATCGTCATCGTCGTGCCGTCAAGTTCATTCGACACTTCCAAGAATATCTCCACAGCATTTCTAAGAGCGCGTCTGTTTTCGTCGCTGTAGTAACTTGAGACGAAAATGAGGCCGTTTCGCCTCTTAGGTCCCGGCGCCATAGGTTCAACTCCGTTTGGAACTATGACACGCGGATTCTGATGACTGAGATACCTTCTCGCTGTCTCATGCGAAGAGAAGATCATACCGTCAAATCTGGTCACTAGCAACCGGTAGATGCCCTGTGCGATCGACCTGACGAAACCCACCGGGCATGCGTCGCTTCGCCAGTCCAGCACGTCATCAATCAGGCATGGAGTCCCTAGCAAAGTCGAGAGCAGAAGGCTGGGTAGAGCTGATAGTTGTTGCTCGGCAACTATTACCGAAGGCCGTAGACTCTCAATTTCAGGTAGCCTACGGAGTACCGCTACGGAGAATACGACGGCGAACATGATCCTGTATACCATACGGCTCCTGCAAAACCATATTCCTCGAAGGATCTGGCAGGGTGCCCGAATCATCTTCGGTACATGTATTCCAAACGCTCGCTGTCTCTCCTCGCCGAGATGCGGAGCAATTACGAAAACGTTGAAGTTCCTTGACTCAAGATACTTGGCGAGTCCAGCAATTCGGAAGGAAAGTCCTTCGGGGTGAGGATACTGGGTGTGAGTCACAAAGATGACAGAATGCTTGCTCGCATGTGGGGTTGTACTGATTCTTTCCCTCACGAAGACCCCTCGACTCGAGAAGCGAGATGTTGGTTCAACAGCAGGGCATCAAGGAGACCGACGATCCTGTCTAGAGGGGCGACCAAGTTGCCGAGTAAGGCATGATCAATCGTTGCAGTAAAGAGCTGCATCACTTGCGTGTCGGAGAGCTTTCGTTTGAGGCCTCTTCGTGAATTGGAAAGTAGGCGCAATGACCTGATGACATCCGAGTGAGCCCGGATTTTGTAGGATAGCCAGCCCCAAAGAACTGCATGTACAATCGTAGCTGCCTCCGTCACGAGCAGGATTGGCAGCAGCCTGATCAACATGTTCGTCTGGTAGTTTTTCAGTACGACCATCAGTCTGCCTCTCTCGAGATAGCCCAGTTTGGCGCGAAGGTCGGAAAACGAAGCGCTCCCTACGTGATACACTAGGGACCCGGGCAAGTAATACGCAACCATTCCGATCATCAGAGCTCTCCACCCAAATCTATGTCCGAGCCGTAGCCTAGACAAGTCTCATCAAATCCGCCCAACTTGTCAAATACGTCTCTCCACACGAAAAGGCATGCCCCCGATGCGTAGCCAACCTGTCTGGGTCTGTCGTACTGGCCGTTATCGTGTTCGCCTATGCCGCCACAATGCCCGAAACCAGCAATGGGCAGCTCGTTCCCAACTGAATTGACGATGGACCTATTGTGAAGGAATAGAATCTCTGGCTGCAAAATGTTCGCCTCTTGTCTGACCGCAAACTCCACGAGCGCCTTTAACCAGCGTGGATCTACTTCGATGTCGTTGTTGAGAAACACAAGAAACTCACCGGTAGTCGCCCCGACTGCCTTGTTATAGGCTGAGCCGAGGCCTAGACTGGAAAGATTCTGAACTATCAGAATGTTCGGGTACGACTGTCTCGCGTTCTGAACACTTCGGTCCACGGAACCATTGTCTACTATGACTCCTTGAAAGTCTGGATATTCGGTCGCCGTAACGGATTCGATGCATCGCTCTAACATCGGGCCCCCGTTGTGGTTGAGGATTAGGAGGCTGACCTTAGGCGACGTATTGCGTCGGTCACTCATGTAAGGGGCCTTCTGGCGGATGCGGGGAAATCACGGTCGAGTCCGGTTTATCAACTCTCGCCCCTCGTCTACTGTGTCCGCCTGCTATGCGCAGAGCGTATCTACCTTGTCGGAGAAGAATTCGCCGTCCCGCCAGGAATGCTTCAATCGGATGCTCTTGATTACGTCGCACTAGGGCACGTGCACAGCCATCAAGTGGTGCCTGGGAAGATCACGATGGTGTACCTAGGTTCCTTGGAACGAATTGACTTCAGCGAAACTCCTGATCTCCTCTTCGGTGAGGAAGTTCTCGGGAGGCAGTCTCCTTCGGCTCTTCTTGCCCGCCCTGATCCATCTCACCTCGTCTGGGCAATCGTCTTCGCAGTTGCGTACCCACTTGTAGAACTTCGTTCAAACGGTTATTCCAGTGTGGCGAGATCGCTGCTCCCAAAGTACCAGTAGATATCCGAACATCAATCCTTGTGCAACTATCTCCGGAAGCGTGGCCAAGGTGAAGAATACTGGAGTAGTTGTGAAGACGATTTGTTCGATGATGCCGCCGCTCCCTGCTATCGTCCCAATTAGGAGATAGAGCGAGGAGACAGACAGCCAACCCCAATGTTTCAGTTCAAGAATTCTGCCGAGAAATGGGTAAAGCGCTACTGCCAGAAGAAAACCTCGCAGGATCTGGGAAGGAATGACCCATGGGCCGAATTCGCTTGGAGGTTTCATGTAGGTTTGCATTGTAGGCCCACCATATACGCCGCTCCATTGAATCCAGTAAGCCAACAAGCCGGCGGTCACATACGTGACGATGTGAACGATGATTGTTCTTGAAGTGAAAAAAGCAAATGCCTTCCTTGTCAACTCGGATTCAGCTCGGTGATATGGAAGTCGTACGTTTCAATACTTATCGGTACCAGATAGTCCCGGATTGTGTGCGGGTCTAGTGGTGCGAGGAAGCAGAATTGAAATTGCCTGATTTTTGACTCAATGCATGGCCATTGATGTCTAGATGGTGCGGCCGCCGAGAACTAGTCGTCGAACCACTAAATCTCCGCTGACTTCACCCTTAGTTCTTCAGATGCTCATCAACTAACCAAGTATGGTATTTCTGCGTTTTTCACGAGATTTGAGTCTCACTATCCACGCCCAACTCTTCGCACAAGACCCGCCATTCAAACATGGTACCCGCGGTTCCGCCTAGGCGACAAATCTCGGACGAACTTTGGAATTAGTCGTATCCACATTTTTGTCTCTCTACACGTTCAGCTTGACTCGAATTGAGGGGCCGTCTTCTCTCGAGGTCATCCATTTCGGTCAGTTTCAGCTTTGCGAAGGGGTGCGCGACAGCGCTTAGGGGGAACATGTAGGGCACTCTCTCATCCTTTGTCGAAAGGAGTACCTCGCGGGACCAGCCTTGCGCAAAGTGCGCAGGTCATTCTGGTAAGGTCATCTGAAGACATCCTGTTCTTGGACATCTGCAAGGCAACCCTTCTGGCCATTTCCTCAACTTTGCGTGTCAGAATTCGTTCTTCGAGGGTTCTCCTCGCCCTCCTAGCGTGGAGATATTGGCTCACCGCCGCTTGGGTGATCCCGAGTCTTCTCGCTACGTCGACCTCGGAGAGACCATACTTCTCCACGAGCTGGCTAGCTAGCAGCGACCGAAACATCGGCAAGAAGATCCGACCCATGATTTCGCAGCGCGGCCGCATCGTCGCTCACTCCATACATGGTGCAGCTATCGTGGCAAAGCAATATGGCATATAACGCCGTTATAATATATTCTCGTACATGATGTAATGTCGTTTGCGATATATAACACCGTTATGACATATCGCTCATCGCGGGAAGGATTATGCCCACAAATATCCTGGCTGTCGGATTATTCGCCGTAACCGCTGCATTCCTGCCAACCGGCATTTGGTTTTTGAAATTGAAACCATTCAACGGAGAAAAGAAAACGAGTTCCGACCGTGCTTTCGCTTTTACCGTTGGGGCGGTGGGGATCTACGCTTTCCTAGCAGGCTTTTACTTGATGGCGGCTTCACCGCTCAGGGATCCATACAATGAATTCTTTGGGGTCATACACCTATACTACGGCTTGGTACTCGTCATTGGTGCGATAGCCGTAGGCATGGATTGGGACCTCAGGCCCGCATCCTATCTTGCCTTCTTGGGAGGACTGATCAACATCCTCTACGTTTACATCAATGAGACGTTGATCCACAACGCAAACTATCCATTCGTCTTCGTAGCTGCAGCACTAGTTGGTCTATCAGCTCCTGCAGCAACGCACATCAAATCGGTATGGGCTAGCAGAGTAACCGGCATCCTGTGCATAGTACTGGCGCTTGTTACGTTCTACATAGGCTGGAACGCCCTCATCGGCCACATAGGCAGAGGCCTAAAACCAAGCTAGTGAAATATGCGGTAAGAAATGGGACTGCATTGAGGAGACCAGCCCGCTTTAGCACTGGATATGCCCGGATCGATGCAATACTGATTGGCTGGAGAACTTGTTCAACGTAAAACGGACCAATACAAGGCCTATCGAGGAGATATTTCCCGTTCGGTGAAGAACTCCGCGGAAGCGTGTAACGGGATCCGGGAGCTCCGGTCCATCCCTCAAGGGATTTCGATAATCTTTGTATCCGAAGAGTGTGAACGCAATGTTCTAGGTGCACTCTGTTCCTAGGGTCGGAATCATATGTCGTTCAACCTAGAATGTGACTTCTTAGCCACTGCCAGAAAGTCGTGAAACTCTCTCACCACCGGAGAGTAGGGATGGTGCGGCCGCCGGGATTTGAACCCGGGTGTCTTCTCGCCCTTGTTGAGGGCGATCAGAAGCGTGGCAGGCATGCGTCAGCGAATAGTATTCAACGCTGATCCCGTCCTAGACCAGGCTAGACTACGGCCGCACTGGATAGACCACGACTTGACCGAGGTCAAGGGCACGACAACCGTACGGGCGAATAATAGCCTTTCGAGAGTTACCATAATAACCCGCTTCCTACTCACGTGAGCAGAGACTGAAAAGGACGACCTGTGACTTTGAACTAGGACTGAGGATCTGCCGCGGCAGATCTTTCAAGTGACGCAGGCTACTTGAAGAAACTGATTAGTTACGAAGTACTCGTAGTTTGCGGAGGCCGAATCTATGCTCAGGCTAGCCGTGGATGTTGGGGGCACCTTCACGGATGTAGTCGCAATTGACGACGCAACCGGCCGCTTGTATGTCTTGAAGGTAAGAAGCACTCCGGCGGCTCCTGAGCGAGGACTTCTTTCCTCGCTCGAACGTTTGCTCTCTGCAAATGGTCTTCCTCCATCAACCATCCTCAGCGTTGTTCAGGTCAGCACGATTGGGACGAACCTTTTCTTGGGGCAAATTGGCATAGGCATGCCGAAGACCGCGCTCATTACCACCAAAGGGTTCAGGGACGTTCTTGAGATTGGTAGACAGAACAGAGCCGAGCTCTACAACGTGTTCTTTCAGCGGCCTAAGCCCCTGATACCTCGCAAGCACAGATTCGAGGTTTCCGAGAGGGTTGATTCCAATGGAACGACAATACGGAAAGTCAGCGCTGATGAAGTTGAGCACCTCGCAAAGAAGCTCAGGGATGAGAGTATTGAATCGGTAGCGATCAGCTTCATCAATAGCTATCTCAACTCTGAGAACGAGATAGATGCTAAACGTGCAATCTGCACAGTCGTTGGGACGAACGTCTTCGCCTCTTCTGAAATCGACCCTGAGCACAGGGAGTACGAAAGAACCAGCACGACTGTAGTGAACGCTGTACTCGCCCCGGTCGTTTCTCGATACCTTCAGATTGCCATGCAAGGAATGCGAGACTTGGGCGTCAATGCACCCCTTCAGATCCTGAGTTCTTCAGGAGGCCTGGTCGATGTGAAGGAAGTGACTTCGAAGCCAGTTGTAGCTGTCGAGTCCGGTCCCGCGGCCGGCGTCGTGGGAGCTGCCCAGATAGCAAGGCGCCTTGGCATTGGACACGCAATTAGCTTGGACATGGGTGGCACAACCGCTAAGGCCGGTTGCGTTGTAGATTACAGACCGCTCATTGTTCCGGAGATGGAGATTGGAGGAAGAATCCATCTTGGCAGACTAGTCAAGGGCAGCGGCTATCCAGTCAGATATGCCTGCGTAGACTTGGCTGAGGTGAGCGCTGGCGGTGGGACCATAATCTGGGCTGACGAAGTTGGCGCACTCAGAGTCGGTCCGATCAGTGCTGGCGCAGAGCCTGGTCCCGCATGTTATGGGGCAGGCGGCAATGATGCGACAATAACAGATGCAAACCTGATGTTGGGAAGACTTGGCTCGACGCTTCTCGGAGGAGAACTCCGCCTCGTTCCAAGACTTGCAGAGGAAGCGCTTGATCGTGTCGGCAGCAAGATTGGCATGACTGCTCAAGAAGTCGCGGCAGCATCCCTGAAGCTGATCAACCTTCACATGGCGAGGGCTGTTGACATAGTTAGCCTTGAGCGTGGACTTGATCCCCGCCAGTTCGCACTAGTCGCGTTCGGAGGCGCTGGACCGATGCATGCAGCTGAGCTAGCGGAGCATGTCGGTATCAACACAGTAATCGTTCCCCTGTTCCCCGGCTTGTTCTCGGCTCTGGGCATGCTGATGACAGACATGAAATATGCCTACGTGAAGGGAACACTGAAGCTTCTGGACGATTTGGCGGATGACTCCGTCGAAGAACTCTACCGAGG
>Ga0129298_10000005_pt1 | contig 68151 bp, 69 predicted proteins | sample I19B2metaG_FD_94707 | JGI IMG/M metagenome (GOLD analysis project Ga0129298, IMG submission 94707) | Lake sediment bacterial and archeal communities from Gulf of Boni, Indonesia to study Microbial Dark Matter (Phase II) - ​I19B2 metaG | ecosystem: Environmental > Aquatic > Freshwater > Lake >... | reverse complement strand
CTCCAGCATCAACTCCGTCATGACCGAACCGTCCTCTAGAGGATTTCTTCCCTCCATTCATTTATGATCTTGTCGAGCTTCTCATAGAGTTCGAGCTCTTCAACGGTGAGATTCCTCAATATCTGGCTTTTCTGACCCGGAGTGCACGCCAAGGAGATTACCTTCTTCAGTCTGCAGCCAACTATGTCGTTCGACAGCTTCCGGGCATACTCGTATTCCCTCATCTTCTCCGGGCCGCTTCGAGAGGAGTTCCTAAGATCTTCGATCAGCCGTCGAAGCCTAGGGTAAAAACCTTCAGGCAACGAAGAAAGATTGCTCGCCGGCTGAATGCGTTCCCTGTGAAGGGTCTGGTAAAGCCTCGAAGCCGTCAAAGTCTCATCGCTGAGGCGGATGATTCCAGCCTTCTCGAGCTCTTGGGCTACCCAGAACTTTACTTCGTACTCGCTTCCTTCTTCGAAAGGGCCAACAGCTAGACCCGCGAGCTCTATTTTTGGAGAGCTTCTGACGGCTATGACTTTTGTGGGCTTGTTGGTGAAGACAAAATCAGCGTCCTTGACATGCGAAACCGTCTTGTTCTGCTCCAAGATGGCAAACCTCGCCCAGCCCTAGAAAGCACGATAACATAAGAAACCCGAGCATATAAATCTACGGAGCGGGAGAGAGACTGGAGAAAACCCTTTTTTCTGGCTCTGAAACTGGATTCGTCTCGTAGTTGCATGGGGAAATGTGCCTTTAAAGGCGCATTCTTAGGCTATTAACTACGATGAGTGAAAAACAGCCAAAGGGCTCCTAGTCTTGAGGACATGTACTTTTAAACTAGGAAAAAAGCGAAAGGCAGATGCTTCCGTGAAGATCTCCAGATTGAGTTTCCATGCAGAGCCTTGGGCGAGCGGAGTTGTGTCTCAAACTTCATCCCGGCAGAGGCATCGATGGATTTTTAGGAGACTGCACGCTAAAACAATGGGAAGAGATTGCCTTGCCAATCTGGGGAAGATGGAATCAATCGTCGGAAGCAAGTTTCCTTAATCCCCATGGCTTTGAAAGGTGACCAAGTTGCGGTTGCACGTCCATAAGAAGGCTGTAAGAGCCCTCGGAATCTCCGAAAGCTTTGTTAAGGGCAAGAGCAAAACATCTGTCCTCGCAGGGGTCGTTATGCGGACCGATCGAGCCATTGACGGTTTCGTCTTCTCCGCCGCCACGGTCGGAGGGATGGACGCCACCGAGAAGATGATTGAAATGCACAGAACGCTTGAGAGGGACGACATAAACTTGCTCATGTTGAACGGCTGTGTCATCAGTTGGTACAATGTTGTCGATCTACACAGGCTAGCAGAGGAAACCGAGCTGCCGCTGATATGCGTAACCTATGAAGAGTCTGAAGGGCTGGACAAGTACTTCAAAGAGCTTTTCCCACAGGACTGGGAGACGCGGGTCGAAGTATACCACAAGAATAAGGAGAGAATCGCCCTTAAGCTTGACACGGGCTACACGGTCTACGTCAGATTCATAAACATGAGCCTAGAGGAAGCTAAAGGAATCCTCAACAAGTTCACAACACACGGCGCTGTCCCTGAACCGTTAAGGGTAGCCCGGCTACTGGCAAGGTCCTTGGCCAGAACGCCGGCCTCAACCGGCTGCGACACGTTAGATAGCCAGTTACAATAAGACTGCAGTAAGGATACTTGGTTTTCGTTCATACGTCTGAGTTCTGTTCAACAAGGGTGGCTGATGACAAGGCAAGCTCAGATCTAGTCAGACATAAGAAGCGGTAAAGCACAAGATATACAGGCTGGAAGTGAATGAGAGAGATTGGCAATGAAGAGCGACAACTCCAACACATTGCTGGAAGAGTGGAAAAGGGAAGAGAATCAACCGTTCTGCGGATGGGACTTTTCCTATCTTGCAGTAAGATATGTACCCCAAACTCCTCCATGGTCGTATGAAGAGATAGCTGGAGAGTTAATAGCGGCCTCTAGCTCAGTACTGGATCTTGGAACAGGGGGCGGCGAGAAACTGCTAGAGTTCAAGTATGTCCTTCCACATCAAACCGTGGCTACGGAAGGTTATCCTCCAAACCTGCAATTGGCCAAGAAAAGGTTGAAGCTTCTCGGCATTGACGTCGTTGAGTCGAACGATTCCCTTGAACAAAGGCTTCCGTTCAAGGATGAAGCTTTTGATCTTGTGATTGATCGCCATACTTCCTTCAATACATTCGAAGTGGAGAGAGTCCTCACGTCTGGTGGGGCTTTTCTTACGGAGCAAGTAGATGGCAATAATCTCTGTGATCTATCGGAAGCTTTCGACTGTCGGCAGCCATGGACCTTCTTCACTCTGGATTTCGTTTTTGAGAAGATTGGGGAAACCAACCTTGCAGTAGAGACTGCTCAGGAGTGGACCGGAAACGTCATCTTCAAGGATGTTGGAGCCATCGTCTACTATCTAAAGGCAGTCCCTTGGACCGTACCGGGCTTCTCTGTCAGAAAGAACCTCGCCCATCTGGAGAGGCTGCAGCGAAGGTTGGAACGAGGGAAGGAGTTGATTTTCCAGCAGAAGCTATTTCTGGTGAAAGCCATAAAGGCCTAGAGGTCAGAGGTATCCCTGTACAGCAAATCCGCGTCGACGGGTTTGAGAGACTAGGCGATCAGGGCGTCAATGGGAATGTCAGCAAGTATCGAAAGAAGGCTGGAAGAGATACAGGAAGTTCTGGAAGACCTAGCCAAGGAGCTGTCTGGAGGAACGCCTGCCATCGTAGAAGGCAAGAAAGACATTGAAGCGCTGGAGAGGCTAGAAGTGAACGGCGACATCATATCTGCCAAAACCTCAGGCAAAGCCTTCTCAGACGTCCTCAGAGAGATCGAGGAACGCGGAAAGAATGAGGTGATCCTATTACTGGATTTTGACAGGCGCGGGAGAGAATGGACGGACCGCCTTGCCAGAGACTTTGAGAGAATGAAGATCAGGCCGAATCTGGTTTTTTGGAGGAAGCTTTCGAGCCTTGTGGGAAACGATGTGAAAGATATTGAGGGACTCTCTAGCTACATCCAGACCCTTAAGAGGAGAATAGGTAAGAATATATCGAACTAGGATAGTAGAGTATAAATGCCCTAAATGGGCTTAAGTCTCAAAGATAACAATTCAATCATGTTATGAATGTGAGGTGAAAAGAATATTGTCCTTTCAACCGTTCACGGTAAAGTACGTGATCAGAGCCAGATTCAAAGTTGAGGGAGTTGTGGAGAAACCCGATGTGATAGGCGCTGTCTTCGGACAGACTGAAGGTCTCTTCGGAACAGAGCTTGACCTTAGGGAACTGCAGAAGTCGGGTAGAATTGGGAGGATAGAGATAGAGCTGAAATCGGCGAAAGACGAGACAGATGGCTCCATAAATATCCCGACAAGCCTGGACAGAGTCTCAGCAGCCATAATCGCAGCGAGCATCGAAAGCATAGACAGAATAGGTCCCTGCTCAGCAGACATCTCCTTAGAGAAGATTGAAGACGTGAGGGAAACCAAGAGAAAAGCCATAATCGAAAGGGCCAAAGAGATTCTTCACAGCTGGAACTTGGAAAAAAGACCTGAGACTGAAGAAATATTCAGAGAGGTCTCCGAAATTCTGAGGGCGACGAAAGTAGAGTCGTACGGGCCTGAAAAATTGGCAGCAGGCCCAGACATAGACACTTCCAAAGGGATCATCATCGTTGAGGGAAGGGCTGATGTGATAAACCTGTTGAAGATGGGTATCCAGAACGTCATCGCCCTGGAAGGCGTGAAGATTCCGGAGACCATCATAAACATGACAAGAGAGAAGGAAGCCACAGCCTTTCTGGACGGCGACAGAGGAGGAGACCTCATCTTGAAGGAGCTGCTACAGGTGGCCCGCATCAAACATGTTGCCAGGGCGCCGAAAGGCAAAGAAGTTGAAGACCTAACCGTGAAGGAGGTCGAGTTTGCCCTTCAGAACAAGGTTCCTGTCGAAGAGGTGAAGGGAAAAAGGAAGAGACGGAAGAGGGTTCTCGTTCCGAAAGAGATTGTGAACGCTGCTAGCAGCCTCAAAGGAACACTTGAGGCCATCCTCTTGGACGACAAGATGAAGGAGGTCGGCCGCTTATCGGTCAGCGAACTTGCTGACAAGATTCGGGAAGTCGAAGGCGTGAATACTGTAGTCTTCGACGGCGTCACCACTCAGAGACTCGTAGACATCGCAAGCGAGAAGAACATAAAGTATCTGGTTGCGGCACGCGTTTCAGATGTGGTCAAGCAGCCGCTCAATGTAAACTTGCTGACTTTCGACGATGTGGCTGAGTGACCGCTACCTTCCCCCGAAGAATTCAGCCAAGGTCTTCGCCTTCTCAGAGGGCTCTGGAGACAGTAGGTCTTCTTTTCTGACGCCAAACAGCGAAAGGACTCTTAAAGATGCTGGCAAAACTTGGTTCTCGACATAATATTCCACGTCCACTTCCTCATAAGAGGCCATCGCGTACGGTTTAACCCTCTCGAAAAGCCGACCTGAACCTCTAGTGATGACGTAGCCAACCTTGTCGCCAATAGCAAGGCTCCATCCTTCCTTCTCAAGCATTCTCGCGGCTTCGACGTGAGGCGCGTTCACCTCGTATTCGCTAACAGGTTTGGTCAGAGTCTTCCATATGACAAGATCTCTATAGGGCACCTTACGCTCTCGCAAGCTAGCGATGAGACCCCGTACATAGTTCGCAGCTTTTTCTGGTGAACGTTCTTTCAGAATCAGTTCCAAGACGCGCTCCTGAGTGGTTTTTGCCACATTCGCCCAGTCTCCTCTAACCACCTCCAGACCAACCGTCTCGAGAGTGCCATCTGGCAGAAGGCCGCAGTAACGTTTCTTTGCCTCTGTGAAGAAGACACGCGTGTAGACCTTCTCAGGCTTTATCTCAAGACCCAGTTTCTCCTCGATCGTCTTTGACAGAGTTTCAACTTTCTGAGGATCATGTTTCAGGAAGATGCTGTCGGTGTCGCCGTATATGACTTCCAAACCGAGGTCCTTCGCCATCTCTATGCCGCTCATGATTGCGGTCCTTCCCCAAGCCGTCGTAGCCTCTGCCACAGGTTTCCTGAACCATCTAGCGCCAATCCACCCAGCATACCCATACGTGGCGTTTGTGATGACTTTCACCGCCTTCTGCCGGGCGTCGAGAAGCCGATATTCCAAGCTATCCGGGTCTAGGCTTTTCATCTTCTTTCTGATATCATCTCTGGCAGTAATCAGATTTGACAAGACTCGCTTGTAGAAGCCCGGCGGCTCCTTGCGGAATCTGTGCCCAACTTCAGGGGTCACGTTAACCTCTGAAGGCGTCATCGGTTCTTCTGGAGGAACGTAAGTGTCGGGGGAGATGTTCTTCTCGATCATGATGTTGGGATACATGGACTTGAAGTCGAGCACAGCTACGTTTTCATGTATTCCCGACTCGGGCTTGAGAACCATGCCGCCGGCATAAGGGGCGTAAGGTCGCTCAACCCTTTCGGGGACAAGCTCGCCTGTCTTGTAGGCTTCACGGATCAGATACCACTCGGTCCTGAAGCCGACGGCTGCCTTGCCTATCTGATCTAGTGGCAGACCGACAAGCCTAGAGAGCTCGGTAGCGTAGTCAAACATCTTTTCGAAGATGCCTAGGACGCATTCAGCCTTCTCCGCCGCAAACTGAGGTAGATGCGGCCGTTTCCCTGCATCATCCCAATAGCGGGCAAAGTCCACCTCATCGATCATTGTCTGTTCGCCCATCTTTTTCACACCGAGGAAATCCGATATGCTGCTCAAGTCTTTGACCTTGACTTCGGGAAGTTCGTCCGCCAAGTCAAATGTGTCAATGCTCACGCGCCCCGTAACCGAGATGTGCGCATACACGCTGAGATGAGGCAACGTGTTCGCTCTGTCAACAAGGAGGTCTAAGCCAAGATTCTTAGCCCTGTCCATAAGGTACTGCCAGTGTCGCTTGTTGGTTTCGTAGCCAACGATAACATCTGGGTCGAATCTCTGGACATATTCGATGAAGGCTCGTATCAGATTCTTCTCGTCGTAGCTGCTTGCCGTGAAATCCATCTTGTCTCCAGTGTTCGTAACGAGAGAGATGACCACAACGGGGTCCCTTTCTGGTCTCGGGGCTCCTTTGGACGCGTGGTAGACTGGAAAGAAGCTCATAACCCTAAGCTCTGGCCCGCCTTCTCTTTCGACCCTTCTTGGCGGCGATCTGGCAACGTACACAAGGTCAGCCCGAACCCCTGAAGGTTCTTTGTCTTTTTCAACATCTATCTCGTGCCAACCGCAAGGCGCAACATCGTTGTCGACGAGGTAACGCATGGAGTAGCGCATGTCGTCCTCAAGGCATTTTTCCACGCCTTTGACTTTTGAAAGAAGCCCTGAATACTTCTGAATAGTATCAGGGTCTTGGCAGGAAACCTTGATCGCGTGCACTGTTTTCCCGAAAAGCTTCCGCTGCGTGAGCTCAAGACCAACGATGAAGGGAAGCTCTTTTCTTTGCAGCTCAACCCATTCCAACACAGTTTTCGGTTCTTCCTCAGCGTCCAGAACGAGGTAGAAGTAGGTGAGAAAGCTCCTGTCGATGATTAGGACGCGTCTTCCTTCATCGTCTATGCCCCACATCCACAGCTCGGGCTTACGATCCTCGTCTCGCACTTCATAGTTTACGTCCAGAAGCCAGAATGTGAGTTTGGGCAATGCTTCCGCTCCGTCCTCACCATTTCAGATATGCCAAAAGGTAGATATATCCTTGCATAGTCACGTAGCGCATCTTGGAAGGGAAGGCCAGCTGACCTACGTAATGAGAAAATATGTCCCAACGACAACAATCACTGATGACAACAATAGGCGTGGCGAAACCTTCTCCTTCAGCGCAATGCTGGACATTACAGATGCCCACACAGGCGAAGAGCCGCTCAATGGCGTTGCCCTCGACGCGCCGATGAGACTCATGCTATAGAGGAAAGCCAGTCCGCCTAGAACCATGCCTAGCCCTCCTGAAGCCAAGAGAAGAATCAGATTTCTTCTTCCTATGTTCCACTTCCTGTTGGGTTTTGAAGTCAGAAATAGGAGGACGGATAAGACCGGGTAGCGTAGCGTGTTTGCCAGAAGAACACTTATGTCTCTCAGGCCCAGAGCCATTAATGTTACTCCAGCAGCCCACGTGAGCGCGGTGCCAAAGGCCATTAGCAACCCTTTAAGGTTGACCCCCGCAGTGTTTCTAGTGCTTTCGGAGAGAATCAAGATCACGCTCAAGATAATCAGCACAGTCCCTAGGAGATGCGACGGATAGAACGGCTCTCCAAGAAACACAAGAGCAATGATCATTGCTACTAATGGGTAGGTATAAGCAAATGTGTAAGCCCTGGAAACTCCCACGAGAGTGATGCTGTGAAGGAGGAGCGTGTCCCCAATTCCGAATCCTATCAGGGCTGCCGCAATAACAAAGGAGAGTCCCTGAAGGTTTATAGTGGAGAGACTGCCCATTTCGCCAGCTGCAAAGGCGATGGGAAGCATAAGCAGGGCGGAGAAGAACGTCTTTACAGCGTTGGATCGGACGGGGTCCACTTCCTTGACAGCTTCTGCTGAGAGTATGGTTGAGGCAGCCCACATCAGAGCGGTTGCGACTGCGAGAGACTCTCCATACATGAAAGCTGATGCCTCCGTGTTCAGCTGGATTTCCTGTCGGGTCCGTTTCCAGCCACTCGTTTGCCTCAATAATGATAGCCTTGTTAATAAATCTGCGCCGCTTGGGGCGCTGGAAAGATTTATACTCTGAATCGGGAATGTTAAGTCATATCCGTGAGGCAGTCTCTTGTACCGTTTCCGGATGGTGATCTTGTGGTTGTTGCGATCATAGGCGCAGGCGTTGTCGGGAGTGCTGTGGCAAGAAGCCTAGTTAGGAGCCGATGGAAAGACCATATCATAGTCACTGATGTGCGTGTCGATAGGTTGAAGGAGTTTGAGAGACACGGGGTGACCATTACAACCGACAACAGAAGAGCCGCAAAAGAAGCGGACATCGTTATTCTGTGCGTGAAACCTAGAGATGTCGGAAACGTCCTCGAAGAGATACGAAACGAGGTCAAGGGTAAGCTAATAATCTCCATGGCTGCGTCTGTTAGCCTAGACTTCCTGAGAGCAGCGGCTCCCGAAGCTAGATTAGCAAGAGCCATGCCCAATCTGGGGATTCTTGTCCAGGAGTCTTTCACAGCTTTCTGCACAAGTGCAGATATGCCCGGCGAAGACAAATCTGAGGCGGTGAGGCTTCTCAGTGCTCTGGGGAAAGTGGTCGAAGTGGATGAAAGACATATGGACGCGATAACCGCCCTAAGTGGATGCTCACCAGCCTATCTGTCCGTCATAATGGAAGCTATGGTTCAAGCTGGTTTGGAGGTCGGCTTGCCTGGAGAATTGGCTCTTACTGCCTCTGCCCAGACGATGGTGGGAACGGGAAAGCTCGTTCTGGAGGCGCGGAAACAGCCGTCCGAGATAAAGGCTATGGTGGCGACCCCGGGAGGTGTCACGGAGGAGGGGCTCAAAGAACTGGTAAAAGTCCCAGTGCAGGAAGCTGTTATCAACGCTGTGAAGGCTGGAGCCGAAAAATCTAGGAAGATATCCAAGAACCTAGTCGGGAAAGTCACCTAGGCTGAGGGCTATCTCCTGGTTTGGACCCTATCCGTCTTCGCAAGGTCCCTCAGCCGTTCGACGCCATGTATCTCTTTGATGTAACCCGCTACGCTTTTTGGCAGAAGCTCCTCCCAGCTTGAGTCCTGAAGCATTCTTTCTCTGATCTCAGTAGCCGAGCACAGCTCTCTCTTGAAGAAGGGGATTGATTCGACTCTGAACCCGGCTTCGATGAAGAGCCTTTTGGTCAGAGGCTCGTTGGAGTATACGACTTCAAATCTCGGCACTAAGCTGCAGACATGCGAGACCCAGATGCCGTGTATTCTGAGGTCTGGAACAGGGATGACACAGTATCTGGATGGATCAATCCCAGCCTCATTCAGCGCCAACCGGATCATGTGGGTTCTCTCGCCAGCCGTGAAAGGGTTCTTCAGAGTATGGCTTTGCAGGGCGCTCCCAATCATCACTATGACCTCTGAAGAGTCACCGAGCATATGCTCGACAGCCTCGAGGTGGCCCAAATGGAAGGGCTGAAATCGTCCAGGATACAAGGCTCTGGTGTATTTCCTGCTCTGGGCAGAGGGCTTGCTCATTCCTCTATCACCGGTTGTGCTCAGCCTAGCCAAGAAGAAGTGTTGCCTTCAGGATTTATCACTTTTGTTGGAGCTGTAGATTGGAGGCTAATCGGTTAATGGGAAAGGCTGTCGTCAAGGCCATCAAATGGTGCAGGGATTTTTTCTCCTCGACTGTTCTTCTGGTTCTTGGAACGCCACTTTTCGTCTCACGAACGGGAGAGGAGCTACCGCCTATATATAGCCCCCCAGAGCCTTGAAGACTGCTTTTTCTCCTTTGTCTTCTAGCATCCTTATGGCTGCCTCTAGGGCGACTTTCGTTGGCTTCTTTCCCCACAGTCTCTGGAAGTTCTGGGCGTATATATTCTTTAGGACGCTTTCGGGAAGTTTCAGGCCGACGAAAGGCTCCTCGTATCGCGTTAGGAGACTATCAGCTGCAGGCGGCGTGAAAAACTCTTCATCCGATTCCAGAAAGTTTCTGATGAGCCAAATCTTTTCGACAGACTCGGCAACGGTCTCCCATGTTCCTGTGTCGGTTCCGAAAAGCAGGCGGTCTTGATATTTGACGAAGAATCTTCTCCATTCGTCTCTCCTTCGTGAAATGTTGTAGATCAGTTCGATTCCGGGTGTCAGGTCGAAATTTGCGTTCCCATGGCGATCGAGAAAATCCGAGGCTCTCTCAAGATCGGCGGAGATAAAGTAGAAGTGGCAGAGAACAACCTTCAGGTCGGGATGGGAATCCAGGACGTTCTCCATCTCAACATACAGCTCTTCCTTGGTAGGATAGTCTCCTGCATAGTACACCCAACCCCGTTTCTTCGCCCAATCAGGGGCTAGGTTCTCATCCCAAAACTCCTCCGGGTCAGCGACATGGCACAAGACGGTGACACCAAGCCTCTCGCAAGCTCCCCAGAAACCTTTGTAATAGCAGCCATCCAACGGAGCATGCTTGCTCCTTGGGACAGGTTTCGATCCCATCTCGCCAATGCCGTCAAACCCCACCTCAATAAGCGAGCTGATGTATCTCTCCCAGTCGGCATTTGCTAACGCATTGGTCTCACCTGACCAAGGCACGAATCCGCCTGCATAAAACCGGGATGGAGATTTGGCTTTGAGGTATAAGCCCGCGTCGCCTCCTGTTATGTATATCTGGCTGATGCCTCCTTTTCTGAGAACTTCGCTCATGAATTCGCCTAGGTATCTCAGCTCGTTATCGGTCACTTGGGCTCCGCTGGGGTGGAAGTGTACGTGGCAGTCGATGACTGGTAAGTCTGCAAATTCGGAGAACTTCATACGTTTCCCTCTTTTCGGCTAGATGCCATAGTGCTTGTTGATTTCTTCCTCGTAGTGCCGAATCTTGCCGGACTCTACTTCGTCAATCTTGACCGTCCTCCCCAACAAGGAAGACTCGATCATTGCATATGAGGCAGCTAAGTCCCGCAGCCCTTCTCTTCCGCTCGTCTCCATCTCCCTTCGCTCCTTGATTGCCCTGAGAAACTCCAAAGTCTCGAGGGCTATTGGGTCTCTTAGCTCGTATGGGAAGAACGTCTCCTTGGCTCTGCTGTCTGCCATTTTCTCAAAAAGGTCTTTAACCTTGGTCTTCGTTCCACCATCAAGTATCACCGTATCTCCCTTCATGCAGCCTTTTGTTCCGTATATGATTCGGGGGATGGAAACCGGTTCCCCGTGACCTGCCCACGAAAAGAAGATCTGTGCAATGGCGCTGTTCTTGAATCTCAATAGGCTGAGGAACGTGTCGTCAACCTCGCTCTCAGTCTCCTCCATGATCTTTCCAGACTTATCCCGGGTGAACCTGTTCTTCTCAAGAGTTTCGACGAAGCTTGAAACCTCATCGACTTCACCACAGAGATACCGCAAGACGTGAAAGAGGTGAACGCCCATATCGATCGCGACGCCTCCGCCAGCGAAAAGCTTCTTGTGCCGCCAAGAAGTCTCAGCGACAATCTTGTCAGGAGACCAGTAGCCTCCCATGGTGCCGCTCAAGACAAGCTGCACATCTCCAATGTAACCCTGATCGACCACCCACTTCGTCATCCTTACGTCAGGATAGTAACGTGCGTTCTCGGCGACGCCCAAAACTCTGTCAGCTTCCTCAGCGGCCTCGACCATCTTGCGCGCGGACTTCACAGTCAACGCAAGCGGCTTCTCAACTAGGACGTGCTTGCCTGATTCGATGCTGGTCAGGGCTATGTCGTGATGGCTGAAGACAGAGGTGTAAACCTCAACCGCATCTACGTCAGCTTTCTTGAGCATCTCTCTGTAGTCGTCGTACAATTCGACATCAGTGTCGCGCTGAAAATCATAAACGTACATGTGTGGTACGGCCATCGGATCGCCCGGCGGACCCACCGGTTTCCTTGGAGGCGGTCCTTCCCCTCTCCGCCTAAACCTCTTCGCGTCCTCAATCTTTCTAGCGCATATAGCCTTGATCCGGACATCGATGCCCCTCTCTAGAAGAACCTTGTACCCGTGCAAGTGTGCCGGCATTATACGGCCGCAGCCAATCAGACCCACGTTCAACATGAAGCAACCTTCACCTTACCCAGAAGTGGTTTGGCCAGATCAGCGGCGCACGTTACAGCGGCATTCTCTATCTTTCTGAACTCATCAAGAGCTCGCCACACGAGGTCGTGAACTGGACCTATGACTCCGATTCCCAACCTATCTATCATCTGACCACCAACCTAACAGTCAACATAGCCGCGACATATTTCTTCCCGCTACGTCTGGCGGAGGCTAGCAGACTACTTGTGCTCGGCTTCGTCAGGCGGCTTCAGGTTTCTTGCCCAGATTCGGCATGTTCCTTCGATGCTGACCATGCATGCTCCTACCGGCTTGGAAGGCGTACAGGTCTTCATAAACAGGGGGCATTCGGTGGGCCTGGCTTTCCCAATGATTATGAGGTGACATTGGCATCCGGGCTGCAGATCGACGCCTTTGTCAACTCTTACCCCATGTCTGGAATGTGCGTCAAGTTCAGCGTAGTCACCACGAAGAGCAAACGTGGAATCAGGAATCATGCCGAGTCCGCGCCAGTTGCCGTCGATTGCATCGAAGACCTGCTGCATAAGTTTCCGAGCCTTCAAGTTACCTTCCCATCGAACAGCTCTTGCGTACTCGTTCTCCAACCGTGGGTTTGCCTCTTCCAGCTGTTTCAGAATCATGTAGACGCCGAAGAGGACATCCAGTGGTTCGAATCCTGTCACAACAGTCGGCATCCCATAGTCCTCGGGAAAGATCCTGTAGGGCTCAAGCCCGATCACCGTGCTAACATGCCCTGGAGCAATGAACCCGCTCAGTTTCAGGTCTTCCATCTCTACTAGCAGCCGCATGGCAGGCGGGATTACACGATGGGAAACCAGAAGAGTGAGGTTCTCCGGCGGTTTCGCCAGGATTTCCACAGCAGTTGATGGTGCCGTGGTCTCGAAGCCAACAGCGAAAAAAGCGAACTCCTTGTCGCTTTCCTTCCTAGCTATTCTGACTGCGTCCCCAACGCTATAGACAACTCTGACATCTGCGCCTACAGCCTTGACGTCTAGTAATGACATTTGCGAGCCACGAACACGCAGAATGTCGCCGAAACACGTGACAACAACGCCGCTTAAGGCTAAATTGACAGCTTCATCTATCTCTGAAGCCGGCACAATGCACACCGGACAGCCAGGTCCAGCTATAACTTCCACATTGGAAGGCAGAAGCTCACGTAACCCAAAATTCGCAATCGTCCATTCATGCGTGCCGCAGACATGACAGATCTTGACACCATCTTGCCTCGAAGCTGATGCGTGAATCCTCTCCACTACTCGTTTGGCAAGAGATGCGTCTCTGAATCTTAAGTAGTCAGCCATACCGCTCTACATTAGTCAGGAGTCATATTTATCCGCAATAGATCCTTCCGCTAAGGATGCCAAAGAGATGGGGTCCTTTGGGTGTCCGAAGGCAATTCGACGTCTAGCCATGAAGAAGCGCACCGCTGATGGTCGGTCGGGTGATCACGAGGCAAGGGCATGAACCGTAGGTTGATCCTACTGAATAGCATTTCTAGGCGTTTCAAGTCATAAGAGCAGCGAGATTACCGTTCTGCTCAAAAAAATGTCAAATCAGAGTTGAACGGACGAATGAGTTCGAATTTTTCATTCAAGATAATCTAAGACAGCGATTTGGGCTTTCTTTCAGACCACAAAACCTTATTTGATTATTATTGAAGGGGGTATCTTGCGAGGTATAGGACATGTCCAAGAAACCACCAGTCGAGAAGAAGGAAGAGGAAGAAGAGTGGGAAGAAGAACCTGAAGAGGAAGAATGGGAAGAAGAGTTGGAAGAGGAAGAAGAGGAAGACTGGTAGCCACCTCGTAAGTCTCTTGAGGAAAGAGTTGGAAAACAAACCCGAAAAGCCAAATAGCAAAGGGCAGACGAGAGGAAAGACGGGCATGAATCGGGTTTAACCCCACCTGGAAATTCCCCTCCTTTTTGTCTTACCAACTTTCTCTACGACTTAAAGCGAAGCGAGCATAGCATCTCTTGACGATTTCAGAACTAAGGACGGCAAAGAGCGCATCTCCAACAGGCAAAGGATCTGCAGTAGACACGCAAACAGGAAAGCTCGGGCAACCTTCTTCACTCAGAGGCGTACAGCTGAATCTTAAGAGAAGGATGAGATCACACTATGCGTTAGCGTTACTAGGCTCTTCCGTTTCGGGGCTAAGATTCCGCCTCTAGAATTTCGCTCCAAAGTCGAAGGGTTTCCTGTGCTTCCTCTTCATCCAGAACTTGGATTGCGTAGCCTGCGTGAACCAAAACATAGTCCCCCTCTCTGGCCTCCACTAGTGCTACGTTTACCTCGCGTGAAACGCCGCTACCGAAATCCACTTGGGCGATGCTGTCTTTGATGCTTAAGACCTTTGCGGGGATCGCCAAGCACATCGCTATCAGCTTACGTAATGTGTCTACGGGCGACATAAATCCATTACGGTCTAGGATCTCTGGAAAGCTGCAACAACAGCCTGACCAAAGGATACGCCGCCGTCGCCAGGCGGAATAGCTTCATGTACGAGAAACCTGAAACCGCAAGACTCGATGGTTCTCCGTAGAGACCTGGCGATGATTTCGTTGCAGGCAACCCCGCCTGAGAAACCTATGTTCTTGACACCTTTCTCATGTGCCCTCTCTACTGCTAGGGTCGCCAAACCATCCGCCAAATATTTGTGAGCTGCGAGGGCCAATTCTGCATCAGATGTTGTGCCTTTATTCTGGAATATTTCGAGGAGAAGATGTGTCGTGTTCAAGGTGTTACCGTCGATCCTCGGCTTTAGTTCTGGAGCGCTATTGGCCTTGGTTGCCCGAGATTCGAGTTTCATCGCAGGCTCCCCTTCGTAGGTCCGTTCGTAGCATATGCCCAGGATGGCTGCGGCGGCATCCAAGACTCTTCCACAACTGGTTGTTCTGGTCACTTTGTCGTCCTTTTCGAGCTGGTGAAGAATGATGCTGACCTCTTTTTCGCCGTAGGGGAAATGCTCCTGCATTCCAAGAAGCCAGTCCTCCAGCTCTACTTCGCCATGGAGGATTCCCGCGGCAGCTCTCAAGGGATAGCGCGTTGCCAGATCTCCGCCAACCAAGGGCTGTTTCTGAAGATGTGCTATGCGTTCAAAGCCCGACGAGTCCTTGTTGCAGTGCAGGATTTCGCCTCCCCAGGCTTCTCCATCTGAGCCGTATCCGTAGCCGTCGCAGCAGATGGCGATGATCTCGTCGACGCTGTGCTCAGCCAACAAGGCAGCTGCATGGGCATGGTGATGCTGCACTTGGACTAGCTGCCAACTGTTCTGTTCGGCGAGTTCATGGGCAAGCTGGGTCGTTGAGAATCTGGGATGCAGATCGCACGCAACTGCTTCAACTTTGCTGTTTGTTAGGCGGATCAGATGTTTCGTCGCCTCTTGGAGAAACATCTGCGTCTCTATGTTCTCGACGTCGCCTACGTGTTGAGAGATGAAGGCTTTGTTCTTCAAAAGGACGCATGATGTGTTGTTCAGCTCCCCACCTAGACCGACAGCACACCGTCTTCCTTTCTGCCTCAAGATTACAGGTCCGGGCGCATAGCCTCGGGAACGCCTAAGGAAGACAGGTTTTTCGCCGTGAACTCGGGCGACAGAATCGTCGCACCTATGCGCTACCTGTCGGTCATGGAAAAGGAAATAGTCAACGACCTCGCCGAGTTTTTCCAGAGCCTCCGCATTGTCCTTTATGATCGGCTCGTTTGGAGGGTTGGCGCTTGTCATAACAAAAGCCGGATCGCCAACATCGTCAAAAAGCATGTGATGCAGACCTGTGTATGGAAGCATGACGCCAACATTGTGCAGACCCGGCGCAGTCAGATCTGACAGGTAGCAGTCTTCGCTCTTTCTCAGTAGGAGGATTGGACGCGCATACGAGGTCAGTAGCTCCCTCTCTTGCTGGGTGATCTCTGCGAAAGTCTCGATCGCCCCTAAGCTGGCAGCCATGATCGCAAAGGGCTTCTGCCTTCGATGCTTGGCTTTTCTGAGCCGAATCAGAGGCTCCTCTAGAACCGTGGAGGCTGCGACGTGAAAGCCACCGTAGCCCTTAACCGCAACTATTGACCCTTCAGAGAGAAGCTTGCCGGCTTCGCGGATAGGGTCATCGTCTTGTGTAGGTTTCCCGCTCTCTGTGGTCAAGTATGCTTTTGGTCCGCATTTGGGGCAGGCAACTGTCTGGGCGTGGAACCGTCTGTTCGAAGGGTCTTTGTATTCGCTTCTGCAGAAGTCGCACATTGGAAATTTGTCCATGGTGGTGTTCTCGCGGTCGTATGGAGGTCTCTTGATGATCGTGTATCTTGGCCCGCAGTCTGTGCAGGTGATGAAGAAATAGTTGTGTCTTGGGTCCTTCTGGTCCAGAAGCTCCCTCAGACATTCGTCGCATATCGCAATGTCCGGAGGAATAACCGATCCTGAAAGCTCCAGCTCTTCAGAGCTTGTGTGGATCGTAAAGTCTTCATATTTGCTTCTTCCCTTCAAGGGTTCTGCGATTACTTCATGTATCCGGGCTAGAGGAGGCTTTTCAGCTTTCAGCTGTTTCAAGAAGCTTTCGATCTCATCCCTCATGCCTTCCACAAGAATCTCTACCCCTGCGTCGCCCCGATTCCGAACATACCCAGTTAGATGGTTCTTAGATGCGATCCGGTAGACGAAAGGGCGAAAGCCCACGCCTTGAACTATCCCTGTAACCCTGATTTTCACACGCACTATACGCCATCTCAGTAACTTAAGACGAGACGCCAGAAATATAATGTTAGCTTCCACTGGAAAGCGCGAGACGGGTACTCAGGTCTTTCCTTTCGTAACCTCTACAATAGCTCCGGCGATCTGTTTAGCGGCTTTCTGAACGGTTGGAGACAGGCCTTCTTCGAATTCGCTTCTTTCGGGCTGCACTGCTAAGAGGGCAACCTTTGCCTCCAGATCTTGGCGGAGTATTTCAGCTAGGATGGAAAGCGGCAGAGCATGCGTGGACACGGCGGTTCCAGCCATCCTCTCGGGCGCCAGAAGTCTTGTGCTTCCCGGTTCTGCTCCGAGTTGTGCCGCGTCGATCATCAACACATGCGTAGGGCTGAAGAGCTCTATTTCACCCAGAAAGTTCTCTGGAACCATCTCGCACTCGAAAAGCTTGACGTTCTCTGGAACCTTCCCCTTAAGCTGATTAAGCACCTCCAAGCCTAGTGCGTCGTCACCCCGAAGAGGATTCCCAATTCCCAACACGGCTAGCCTCTTCCAGTCTTTGAGCCAAGATACAATCTGATTGTTCAAGGTCAAGGTCCAATCCCCCATGGCGCTTCGAATCCTTCTGGCTAACGTTGCCTTTTGTCTAAGAGATGAACTCAGAGTCTTAAGGGTTACCTAGGGCTGCAAGAGATATATCTTTCCGTCTTCACTAAGATATGTCACGATACAGAGATGCTATGCCAGCTCTTGCTTTTGAGGGGGTCCGAAACAGTGTCTGGAAGGCTCAATCCATTAAGTCTCTGGTGGGGGCAAGCATGGTCAAGCTTGGATTGGATCTGACAATATGGCCGTGGGAATACCGATCGTTCGAAGAGATAGCTGAACTAGCCCATCTGGCAGAGGAGTATGGTCTCGACTCTTTGTGGATGTCAGACCACCTAATGTACACGACACCCGACAAGGGTTCACTAGATGCGTTCACAGCTCTAGCTGCCGTAGCCGCAAAGACCAGAAACATAACACTCGGGACGAAGGTTGTCTGTGCACCCTTTCGGCATCCCGGCCTCCTAGCAAAAATGGGCGCAACCTTGGATGTCATCTCCGGCGGCCGCTTCGTCCTCGGCATCGGGGCTGGATGGTACAGAAGAGAGTTTGAAGCCTTCGGATTCCCCTTCGAGAAGCGGGTTGAACGGTTGAGAGAAGTCGTAGAGATCGTAAAGATGTTTTGGACACAACCCGTGGCTAACTATGAGGGGAAATTCCACAGGATCAGTGAGGCCGAATCCTTGCCCAAACCGCTGCAGAAGCCTCATCCGCCAATATGGATCGGAAGCGAGGGTCCACGTATGCTGAGGCTGACAGCTGAGCTCGGAGACGGCTGGATCACAACCGGCCAAAGTGTGGAGCGATACCGCAGCAAATGGGACTGGATCAAGCAACACGCAAGGAAGATGGGGAGAAACCCCGGCGACATTGAGGCGGCCTACTATGCGTACGCAAGCTTGGCGGCCAGCTCAGAGAAAGCGTGGAAGTATGCTGAGGGGCTCATCCTGCCTGAAAGGAGAAGGGCTTTGGGGCCTAGTCTTTCTTTGTCTGACCTGCGGGACATCTGCATCGTAGGAGATCCAGATGAGTGGATCAGCCGGATTGAGGAATATGTTGCGGCTGGCGCTGAGCACATCATCGTCAAGATTGTGCCCTTGGGTCATGACAGCCTACGGCTTTACGGGGAAAGGGTCATCCAGCATTTCCAGAGATAGGAAACCCGAAACATTAAGCATAGAAGAAGGGGTTTCCAACGGACTTCGTGCCTCTTGTTCTTTGTCCGACTATGTTTCTGGTCTGTCAGACAAATCAGCAGCGAACACCAAAGCCTTCAGGTGAAGTCAGAAGCAAACCCGAGAACACCTTCCAGAGAGAAAGCGGATGCGGCTCGGTTGGCGACTATGCTCGATTTCGGAGTTGCAGTTGCCGAGGTTCATCTTGGATAAGCATTGCCCAGACGCGTATCTATGGGCTTTGTCCCTTACGGATCGATTTCAGCAGAAGCGCCCTTGTTTCTCTTCCGGCGAAGGCACCATCCACGAAAATATCAGTGACAGCCTCCTGCTTAACCGTTCCAGCCTCATAAGAGACCCAGTACTTGCCCGTTGTTACAGTCGTCATGTTTGCCCCGTTGTATAAGAGCTGCTCCACTTCCCTGTATCCCACCCTTGCACAATAGTAGGTCTCACCATCTCCCGCCGTCACATCTTCAAAACCTTCAACCGCCTCCTCCCCAGCAATGTTTCCTTCATGGGCTTTACCTTCAACCGTGAGCGTGTAATTGCTCTCATACGTCCACCTCTCTCCCCCAGTCAATGGGAAGGGCGGCTCGGGAAGAGGGAACTGGTAGATGCACTCCATTCCGTCTGACACCCATCTCCGCAACCCACCATCCTCGGTAAGATAGTAGCGAGTCGTCTGGTTCGGAAGATCAATTATGGTCTCTGTCTCGCTGACCTTAAGCCACCTGAAAGGCCTCTCGTTCCCGTCGACCCACTCGGTGAAGTTCTTCTCTGTTCCAACCGGCAGATCTGGCCTCGCCACCGGTTCCTCAAAGTCTTCTTCACCGTGAACGGGGGCTTGCGTTCCGGCGATGAGGGAAGCCAAGTTCAGTATCAGTTGATAGTTGTCATCTACATAGCAGTAGGGCTCGCTGAGGAAAGTCAGGTCTCCGAAGGTAATGACAGTACCGTTTCCTTTCTCCGCCATGGCTATGGTGGCGTAGCTGTCTGCTTTCTCCGCTACGGAAGAGTATGTGGTGTCCGCTGTCCAAGCCAAGCCTTCTCCAGTCGGGCGTATATGGGTCCCAGTGAAAAGAACAAGCGAGTCTAGGTTCAGGGTCAGCTGGCTACTCTCAAAGTCTGTCACGTATATGTTTCTGTATGACCCGAAGTGCTCCTCCTCGTTGTAGAGGTATCCCTTCGCGAAAGAAAGACCGAACCTAGTGGCAAGGGAATTGATCGGAGCAATCAATCCTTGCACTAATCCTTCCGGACCAATATACTCCCAGGCTGGATCGAAGAACATTACCAGCATCTTGCCCTTTCTGACAAACTCGGCAATGCGATCGGCTTCTTCCTCTGTGTAGACCTCCGTAGGCGATGCAACTATGAGACAGGTAGCGTCAGATAGCCTCGTCTCCAAATCATACCTTTGAGATGCAACGCTTACAGTAATGTTTCTGACAGCGAGCTCCGCTATGAGAATGTCAAAGTCCCACCATGATGCCAGATTCCCATGAGACAGGTCAACGAGAACATTGCCGCTGCCAGTCGACGGCGTCGCTAGGGGTTTAGGCGGATATGAGCTTTGAGCAATGACTTGAGGAGGAAGGTAAATATAGTGTATGGCGGGCGGAGGGTGGAGCTTGTCCAGCACCTGCAGGGTTAGATTCGCGGATTCCGCCGACGCATAGTCAGAGGAGCCCTGCCAGGACGAATTCAAGCCCAAGGTCAGCGGCCTCAGCTCAACAACCTCGTATTGTGTCAGCTTCGTCTCGTTTACTGCCCACGATATCGCCCTTTGGAGAGACCCAACTTCATCAACCAGACCCGCCTCCAAACCCTCGCTTCCCAAGTAGATCATTGCCCGCTTCAGCTGGGTTGAGGAGAGCTTGAGACGATCGCCCCTATTCGCCTGCACTGCGGAGACGAAGTTGTCCAAGGCATGGCTCAGATTGAAGGAAAAGAGAAGCCTAGAGAAGCCCGTGACTTTGTACGCTCCAGTCTCCAGCACGGACTCGCTCGGTATGAGGACAGGCGGGCCCATGCCGATTACCCCGATGCTTCCAACAAATGACGTGGGGAGGGCAAAGATATGATCGGCTGCAACTGCGATATAGTAGCCACCTGAAAGCGCTGTGATGACTGAAGCTACGACTGGCTTGTTCCGTGTCTTCAGTTCCAGAAGGTCAAGATAAATCTCCTCAACGTAGTCGGCGTAACCGCCCCCAGAGTCAATCACCAACACCACAGCCTTAACGCTGTCGTTAAGCATCGCTTGGTTAATGATATCTGTGTACTGGCCAACGACCAAGGGGGTTTCCACGTAGCCTTCAACCCTCATGATGCCTATGATATTTCTGGGCCTCCCCTCGGGCACGCGAGGCACTGTTAGTATCTGTGAATAGACAACTGAGAAAGAGATGATGGCAATAGCGAGCAGCGCGATGACTTCAGGTCTCCGTAGCTTGGACAGGAAAGTCTCAGAACTCTCTTTCTCGTGACTGCTTTCGTGCAAGAAGTTCGCCGTCTGGAATCCTGCTCTTAGACAAGAGGTAGAGCATCAGTTTATTTAAGACTTATGGGGCAGAGTCAAACCGTATTCGGTTCTTGGGAAAATCCTCCAAGACTAATATACGCCAGGACTGAATAGGTTACGGGGTGCGTAGGTTGAGACGATCAACCCTGCAGATGGAGCTTGAGAGGACCGCGAAGGAGCTGGGAGCTGACTTGTTTGGTGTTGCAGACCTTGGAGAGGCTCAGGATTTTGTGTGCGAGCAGGGCGGGGAATCTTTGCGGGGATTCCCTAGGGCAGTATCCATCGGAATGCGGCTACTAGATGCAGTTGTTGATGAACTGCATAGACACGAAGACAGAGCAACCATTTTCAGCTACAGAGCGCTCTATAGCTCAGTGAACTCACGCTTGGACGACATCGCCTTGCAGGTGGCAAGAGAGATTCAAGAGGAAGGGCACCGAGCTTATCCCGTACCAGCCTCTCAAACCATCGACACCGAAAAGATGATAGGCGTGATCCCCCACAAACTTGCGGCACACCTATCCGGTCTAGGCTGGATAGGAAAGAGCTGCCTCCTAATCACGCCGAGCCACGGTCCAAGAGTCAGACTTGCCACGGTACTTACAGACGCGCCTCTGGAACCTGGCTCTCAGATTGATGGGGGATGCGGGGAATGCCGAGACTGCGTGAGCATTTGCCCAGTCAAGGCGATAACAGGGGTTCCTTTTCGTCCTTCGGACCCAAGGCATATCAGGTTCAACGCGCGGCTATGCAGAGACTATAGCGAGAAGAGGAAGGAGAGGTTGGGCGAAGGGCTCTGCGGGCTCTGTGTATACGTGTGCCCCTACGGCCAGTCCGGAGGAAGACATCTCCGCGTCGGACACTCCGGTCCTTTGCCGAAGTAGGACATCCAAGAGTGTGGCAATCATGCAAGGAAGGGGACAATTAGCATACAGGCATCTTTCCTTGAGCTAAGTCCATGCAGAACTTGTCTATGTTGTCCAGTTCATACTCGACGACTGCCTCAGCATCCTTCGCTATCTTGCTGATCTCTACGTGGCGCTTCGGAATCATCTGTACGGCAACAACCGTAGGCTGATCTATGGGGCGACCAATCTTGCTAAGCATCCAGACGTAGACTTCTCTGGCTTCGAGAATTTGGCGATGTATCTCATTGGCGATCTTGTGAGTCAGGAGGTTGTAGATCTTGCCCACATGGCTGACCGGGTTCTTGCCAGCCGCAGCCTCCGAACACTGAGGCCTATTGAGAGAGATCAACCCGTTAACTCTGTTTCCCCTTCCTACTTGGCCTGAGTCGGCTCCGTCTGCACTTGTGCCGAGTACGGTTAGATAGATTCCATCTACGCCTCTTCCAGGCGCGTCCAACGTATTCAGCTGCACTTGTACCTTTCGGAAGTCGTTATTCTTCTTCACGAACCGGTACAAGTCTTCAAGGACCTCAGTCTTCTTCTCGAAGTACTGCCCTTCGCTCTGGATGAAACGGTCCACAAAGGCCATGGACACGATGAGCTCCAGCTCGTCGCCCTTGCGGAGCCCCATCACCTTAATATCCTCACCGGTCTCTGGAAAGACAGATTTGAACTCCTTCGAGTTCAGGTAGTTTTCAGTACTTAAGACACTCCTCTCGGTCTTGGTCAAGGGTGCCCACCCTACAGCCGCCGAAGTATCGTTTGCGTCGAGAACCTTCCCCCCTCTCCTGAATATGTCTGTCAAGGCTGATGAGCCTGGCTGTATCTCTACTTGGTATATCACGTGCCTGTCCGGGTTCACAAACCTCAGGTTATTCCTGAGCCAGTTTCTGGCTGTCTTGACCGCAATCTCTTCTACAGGTATGTCGACCTCATCGACCTTGAAGGTCGCTCTGTCGCCGAATATTAGCTTCATTGGCTTCTTCACGGTGCCTCCGCCGAACCGCGTTACCACCTGCCCCGCGGCCAGCAGAGACTTGTCGATGTTATGATGCATCACAGCCCCGGCTTTGTCTAGATACTCCTTGCTGAGAGCGACCGAAACCTCATTCATTATGCTGTCACATATCGTGTCAGGATGGCCCAGACCTTTTCTTTCGACCACCTCGATCTTCTGGTCTTCCAGAGGGATTTGTTCTAGGCAGTTGACTAGTATGTTTCTCATGGGTCATCGCCGTTTGGGTTTGCTGTGTGGAATTAACAGTTCAACCAGATATATAATTTACGCAATAATCCATGTGGGAAAGATGTATTATCTTGTATATTCCAACCTGCCCGAACCCATGAGGTGGCTAGGTATAATGGACGGCGGGTATGTGGAAAGATATTTAAGTGTTGGGACCATAGTATATCAAAAATAGCTGAAGGTTATCGAACTGCTTGTGAGAGGCTCCACGCTGAAGAAAATGCGGACAGAAGCGGGTCTAACCCAGGGTCAGCTCGCAAGACTCGTAGGTGTTTCACAAGCTCACATTGCGAAGATTGAAGGGGAGAAGGTCGATCCTAGGCTGTCAACAGTTAACAAGATACTGCAAATCCTTGTCGGCGGAAGAGGGAAAAAATGCGGCGAGATAATGACACGCGGGGTGATTGTCGCAAGTCCAGAGGACAGAATTGGCAAGGTGAGCGAGCTTATGATGAGGCACGCCATATCTCAGCTGCCTGTAGTCGACGGAGACAGAGTAGTAGGCATGGTCACTGAAGAAGGGATCGTAAGGAACCTTAGCCCTGATATTGCTGAGGAACCCGTCGAGAGAGTTATGGAGCCAGCTCTTCCCACAGTACCTGAAGAGACCGACATAGGAGCAATAAGACCGCTGCTTGAGGCTCATCCAGGAGTTCTAGTAACTAGAAGAGGAAAACTGGTAGGAATCATAACACGCTCCGACCTCCTAAAGGTTATCTCAAGCATTGTATCGGGCACAGTAACCTAGCCTTTTCATACATTCTTGACTGAGTTGCCCATTAGATTTTCAAAGATAACATGGCCTTCAGGAAATCCCGAAAACATGAGCTGTCCATCTTGCCCTCTGGCTCCAATGTGAGCAATCCTGAATATTTCCACTTGGTCGCTATTGTACGTAAAGATTCGTAGAAGTCAAAGGTTGAACGATCCAAGACCCACCTATCTTGCTCCAGCCTTCCGCGCAAGTGAACATTCACGATACTGTCGGTTAGTGTTCTAAATCCGTTCAACTCGTCATACATGGATGCCCACCTAAGATCCAACGTCACGTAGTCAAAGAGGCTGACCAATGAGAGAGGCGTGCACCCCCTGAGACGCGTTGGGATGTTCTCGACAGAGGCCTTGACATTGAGAAACTGAACTGCTGTGTCGAGTAGAATTCCCTTCAGTTGGTTAACGTCGATTTCTTCTTTCCAAGTATCCCAAAGATGAAACACGCAGACTCTTGCCCTCAGATCCTCGGAAAGGGAAAGAGAATCGTGGATCAAGCGTCTCCCCTTTTCTACGTCTCGTTCTCGGCCTGAGCAGAGGTAGCTGCCGATATCTCTGCTGGCGTGAACCGACAAGATTGGCATTTCCTCTCTCTTTACCAGTGTCGAGATTTCCCCGGTTGTGTATTTCGGAGTCTCTCTCCAATCGGCGAACTGGGTGTCTGTCAATGGAGGATTTTCACTGTCCCACTCTGGTTCAAGCTGCAATTCGAAGCCATCAACCGCGGATTCCTGGTAGACTTTTCTCATCACCTCAAGAGTGCCAACGAGGTCGCAATACTTCTTGCCCCCTAGTTTGGCAATCGGCGCACTTGAGACCGAGATAAGACCTGTCATGAATACGTACCCTCATCTAAAGGCAATTGTAGGCAAGAGAATATCTTAAGTTTGCGGACTCTCAATCTTAAGCCATGTTGAAGATTGGTCATAGGGGAGCAAGGGCTTACGAACCGGAGAATACTCTGCGCAGCTTTGCGAAGGCAGTAGAACTCGGCGTTGACGCTCTTGAGTTCGATGTCAGGAAAACAAAGGACAACGAGATAGTCGTCATTCACGATGCTGAGGTTGACAGAACCACGAATGGCAAAGGCTTGGTCAGTGAATTTACGCTTGGTGAGATAGAGCGATTTGTCACCGAAAAGGGCGAAAGGGTACCGACGCTGAGAGAGGCGCTCGATTTCTTGGACAAGAAGGTGAAGATCATCATCGAACTCAAGGAAACAGGCCTCGAGGAAGAGGTCGTGAGACAGATCCATGAAAGGGCGCTCGAGAGGAACGTTGTCATCGTCTCTTTCATAGAAAACGCGCTGAGAAGGGTTAGAGACATAGACAAAGAGGTCGAAACCGGGCTGATTTATGTAAGACACAAGAACCCGGTAAAGGCGGCCTCAGATCTGAAGGCGAACTATCTGCTTCCACTCTACAGGTTCACTCACGCCGCCGATGTCCAGAAAGCACACGAGAACGGCTTAAAGGTGATAGTCTGGACCATAAACAGTCCTGATGAAGTCTCCGAATATGCCGAGAAAGGTGTGGATGGCATAGCCAGCGACAGACCGGACATACTGAGAGTCGTGTAGAAACGCTCTGCGTCAACCGAGGCGGGCTTACTGGAACCTCGCTTTGTCAGCCATTGTACTTGTTGACTATGGGCATCTTCCATCCGATGCCGAAGGCTTTCCGAGTAATCTTTATGCAGGGAGCAGCTTGCCTTCTCTTGTATTCTGCCCTCCGGACTCTCCTGTAGGTGTCTTCAACGACATCGCGGGGGTAACCCATTTCGACTAATTCCTGTTTACTCCTCCGGTTTTCTATGATCTCGTCAACTATGGGGCTGACTATGTTGAAGTCGAAGGGATCGAACTGGTTTTCTTGGAGCTCTGGCGACGGCTTCTTGCTGAACACACTTTCTGGTATGATCTTTTTTCCTGCTTTTCTATTCACGTGTTCGGCTAGTCTGTAAACCTCAAGCTTGCTTACGTCGCCCAGCGCACCCAGCCCTCCAGTCATGTCTCCGTACAGCGTACAGTAACCCAGGGCAAGCTCAGTCTTGTTTCCAGTGTTCAGCACAAGAATTCCCAGATCCCTCAGCCGGTTCGAGATGTCCATAAGGCAGTTTCCTCTCACTCTGGGCTGGATGTTCTCATCAGCAATCGGATCATCTCTCTTCCAGTCTATCCCAAAGCGTCTCCTGATCTCTTCCAAAGGCTTCTCCAGCGTTCGATCGTAGCGGTTGACAATATCCTGTATCGAGAACTGGACGAGACAGATCCCGAGATTTTCAGCCAAACGCTGGGCATCGGTCCTGCTATGTTCGCTCGAGAATCTGGAAGGCATTGAGACGCCGATGACATTTTCCTTGCCCAGAGCCTCAACGGCTGTACACGCGGTCAGCGACGAATCGATTCCGCCACTCAATGCAACCACGGCCTTCAGGAAGCCAGTCTTCCTAAAATAGTCTCGGACTCCCAGAACAAGGGCATCAAACATTTCCTCCTCTCTGTTATACGGTGGAAGACTAAGCCTTTCAGCAACTCCCCTTTCCAAGTCAATATCTGTGATCACTAGGTCTTCTTCGAACCGTCTAGCAAAGGCTATGAGGTTTCCTGCGGAATCCACTGCTAGGCTTTGTCCGTCAAAAACGAGTTCGTCCTGGCCGCCGACAAGATTGACATAGAACAGAGGGACCCTGAGCCGAGAGGCTTTCTCCTTCAGCAACTGCTCACGTTCAAACCTTTTTCCCGCATAGAAAGGTGAAGCCGAAATGTTGATGATCACCTCTGCCCCCCTTTCAACCAACAGATCTGTAACCTTCAACTTGTACTGTTGATCCCACAAATCCTCGCAGATTTCCACGCCCAGTCTAGTCTTTCTTCCGTTGATTGCCACATTGACGGGTTCGATTTCATGCTCTTCGGACGGCTTGAAGTATCGGTCTTCGTCAAAAACGTCATAGGTAGGCAGAAGTGTCTTATGCGCGGTGCCAACATGCTCACGTCCTTCGAATATGGCTGCGGCGTTGTACAAGTTTCCTGTCTTGTCATAGTCGACGAAACCAACTACAGCGACCATCCCGGCGTTGTCTCTGACAATCTCCTGCAGTATGCTCTTGTTCTCTCGGACGAAAGCCTTCTCGTAAAGCAGGTCTTGGGGAGGGTACCCTGTGACCGCTAGTTCGGGGAATATGACAAGATCAGCTTTGAGTCCACGGGCTTTGTCCACGTATGCCCTTATCTTCTTGGCATTACCCTCCAAATCACCTACAGTCGAGTTCACCTGAGCCATAGCAATCTTCAAGGCTTCAATACCTCCTGCCAAGTAGCAGGAAAGCCATCAGGAGAGATGAATTCTGAAATCTTCCTTGACGACATTGAGGACAACGTTCGTAACCGTTCTCTTCACGTAAGGCATGGACAAGAGATTCTTCACGAACGTGTTCAACCCACTTCTATCTTTGAACCGGACAATGACGGCGATGTCGAAGTCTCCAGTAATATCGTAAACCGAAACTACGCTTTCCATCTCTGCAATCTCCTTCTCCGCCTCTACAAGGTGCGTTCCCTCAGCTTGAATTAGCACCATAGCTGTCATAGTGAATCCGAGCTTAAGAGGATCGACAAGCACAGTGTACCCCTTCAATACACCTTTTTCTTCAAGGCTTCTGATGCGGTTGTACGCTGTCCCGACTGATATGCCGAGTTTGCCCGCAATCTTGTTGAAGCTCAGTCGGCAATCCTCTTGGAGCAGCTTGACAATCGCCAGATCGGTTTGGTCGAACTTTTCCAGTGGTCCTGACTCCAACTTTTTCACCGTTGTCTTCTGTATGTAATTGAACGTTCATTCAGTAAGATGGCGTCTTACTTAAATATTTCTGCTCCAAAGGGGAAACATTTATATACGGAATGATGGTAAGAAGTCAATCCATTGAATAAGCATCAAGGTGCGTTACATGGAGGCTGCAACCTTAGAAAGCGCAATTGAGACCTTGAGGAAAAACAACGTACGATGGGTTCACACAGCGTTCGTCGATATCCGCGGTTTAATGCAAGACATGGTTATACCCGCAAGAGATTTCACTGAAGGAACTGCCTTTGAATCCGGTTTGGGTTTCGATGGTTCATCAGTGAGAGGCTTCAAATCCATCGAAGAATCCGACATGATCCTCATGCCAGACCCAAAGACCCTCGCCATAATCCCTTGGACCAAAGAGGAGAACCAGAAGAGCGCCATCGTCTTGGGGGATGTCTACGAGGCCTACGGCGGCAAGGAGCCCTCAGAAGTCTGCGCAAGGGGACATGTTGCGAGGCGAGCGGTAAAAGCAGCCGAGGCGATGGGATACACTGCCTGCTTTGCCCCGGAGCTGGAGTACTTCCTCTTCTCCTCAATCGACCCGACTAAGCTTACTTGGGATCTTTGGGTCAGCCCGAAAGGAGGTGAAGGTGACTCTTGGGGCGCTCCAAGGGTCGTGCCTCAATCTCCTGAAATCTCTGCTGGCAACTTCACCCTCAGACCCAAAGAAGCTTACTATAGGCCACCGCCAGAAGACACTACAATCGAATATCGCAATGAGGTCTCCTCAGTTCTCGAAGACTACTTCGGGTTTACTATTGAGAAGCACCATCACGAGGTCGCGACCGCGGGCCAGCTTGAGATAGACTTCCGTTTCGGAGGGCTGATAGAAACAGCTGACAAGGCCCTGTACTACAAGTTCGTAGCGAAGAATGTGGCTAAGAAACACGGGATGATTGCCACTTTCATGCCGAAGCCAGTCTACCTGGACAACGCTAGCGGGATGCATGTCCACATCTCTATCTGGGAGGGCAAAGAGAACGTCATGTACGACAGGAGCGACGAGTATGCTGAGCTCAGCCAAGTTGGAAGATACTTTATCGGTGGGCTGCTTGAACATGCCAGAGCTCTGACCGCTGTGTGCTGCCCCACAGTGAGTTCCTACAAGCGGCTTGTCCCCGGCTTTGAGGCTCCAATCTACGTCATGTGGTCACGCCGAAACAGGTCTGCCTTAGCGCGGATACCAGTGTACTACAAAGGACCAGGCTACGCGTCCCACAAGCGTGTCGAATACCGAGGGGTAGATCCCTCATGCAATGCCTATCTTGCCTTATCTTGCCTGCTGACGGCGGGGCTTGAGGGAATCAGGAAGAAGGTCGACCCGGGCGACCCGGTTGATGAAGATGTCTACAAGCTGTCTCCTGAAAGGAGGAGAGCCATGGGCATAAAGGAGCTTCCGACAACTTTGAAAGATGCCTTGGAAGAGATGAAGAGTAGCGAAGTCATCCATAGGACGCTTGGGAGCCACATATTCGACGCCTTTATAGAGTATAAGACGAACGATTGGAACCAGTATTGCCTCTATGTGACCCCTTGGGAGATCATGAAGTACCTAGACTATTAAGGTTAAAGGAATTGAAGACAAGAAGGATTGAGGTGGTGAGGTGAATGAGAGCCTACATATTCCTAGAGACAAAGCCTGCGACGTCGCTGCAAGTCGTTGAGCGAATAAAGAGGAAAGTGAAGGAAGTCACACAAGCAGACGCCATCTACGGAAGATACGACGCCGTCATCGTGATAGAAGCGCCAAGCCTTGAAAGCATAAACGAGATACTATATAAGGTCATCGAGAAGGACCCGAACATAATCCACACAGAAACATCCTTGGTACTCGAGAGTCTATCGGCCGGCGAATCTGCTAAGACTTCATGAAAGGGAACGGTGACCTATATTTGACCAAGGACTTACGCCGTAAAGCCCTAAGAGCCTTCCTGATGGTCACGGTAAAGCCTGGAACATCGGAGGAGATTGTGAGGTCTAGACGGATAAAAGGCGTGAAGATGGCCAGCTCGGTCTTAGGAAGGTTTGACGCAGTGGTCGTCGTTGAAGCGGAGAGCCTAGAAGAACTCGGGAAGATAATCTACGAGATGGTCGAGCAGCACCCAAACGTGGTTCATACGGAAACCTTGATATCAATCTTCCATCCTCCCGCTTTAGGCTTAACGTAGAATATGCTTGCTGGACACTCAGCCAGTAAGGTCTTGGAGCAGCATCCAACATGGATCTGGCAGATCTTGGATTTAGCAAATTGCCGCTGAAGACGGATCCGGTAATCGATGATACAACTCTTAGAGACGGCGTCCAGATGCCAGGGTTGGCTGTTTCTCCCGAAGACGCTGCGGAGATAGCCCGTCTCTTGGACGAGATCGGAGTCGAGAGAATCGAGCTGCACCACTTTCAGAAAACCGACAAGAAAGCAGCAAGGCTGATCCACAGCATGGGTCTAAACGCCAGCATAGCGGGATGGTGTAGAGCTGTGAGAGATGATATTGACGACGCTATAAGCTGCGGATTTGAAGACATCGGAGTTTCGCATCCCGTTTCCTACATCCATTTTAAGGCGAAATGGCCCGATAAGACCGCGGACGAACTCTTGGACAGAGTTGTCGACGTTGTCGAGTATGCTGCGAGGGACCACGGCCTAAGAGTCTTTGTTCACGGCGAAGACAGTACCAGAGCTGACTGGGAATTCGAGAAACGTTTCATCAATGCTATGGCTGATGCAGGCGCCCAATGCTACAGGATCTGTGATACCGTTGGTGTGGGCTTGTCGGCAGTCAACGCTCCTCTGCCCAGCGGCATTCCGATCAAGGTAAGGGCAATAAAGGCTGAGACGAAGATCAAGGATGTCGAAATTCACGCCCACGACGACTTCGGGAACGCCGTTGAAAACACCTTAGCCGCCGTAAGAGCTGCGTCAGGTATCTGGGACAGGGTCTACGCAAGCACAACATATCTTGGAATCGGCGAAAGAGCCGGAAATGCTGAAACCGAGAAGGTTATCATGAACCTTCTTATGCATCACGGCGTGGGCAAGTTTGAAGGGAAGATAAAGAAGCTCAAACAAGTGGCTGACTTCATAGGTCGGGCGACGGGCTATGTAGTTCCCCCGAACAAGGCTATAGTGGGCGACTATGCCTTTGCGCATGAGTCAGGCATCCATACGCACGGCGTTCTAAGCGACGCTTTGACCTATGAACCCTACCCTCCTGAACTGGTCGGGAACAGGCGCCGGCTGACCATAGGCAAGCAGTCTGGGAAGGCAATCGTGAGATACAAGATTGAAGAGACCACCGGGACGCCACCGAGCAAAGAGAAGCTCGACATCGCGGTGCAGAAGGTTAAGGGGATCTACGCCAAAGGAAGACGAGCATCGCTTAGAGAAGAAGAGTTCAGAAGAATACTTCGCGAGGTAGGGTTAATCTAGAAAGCGGCGAACAGGAAGCCTAATCACCTATTCTGCAGCCCTGAACTTCTCTGTTGCTCTAACCATATTCTCGAGCTTCTTCAGCGATATCTTATATCCCTTTTCCTTTGAACCGTTCGCAACTAGGTTTCTGAAACCGCAGTCAGGAGTGAAGAATAAAGTGTCTCCGTATTCGCGGAACCTTAGCATCACTGCTAGAATCTCTTCCGGGCTTTCCAGTGCCAGGCTCCTGCTAGACACACAACCGACAGACAGCACTTTTCCGGACTGCCTCACCTCCTTGGGCGAGTAGACATCGATATTTCCCCTTGTGTCATAGAATTCATGGCTTAGGAAGCTAAGATCAGTCTTCAACAGGATCTTTGCCAGTCTTGGTGAGATTCTTCCGCAAATGTGCGTTCCGACAAACCTGCCTCTGCATGACTTCGCCAGGTCATTGTAGATATCGACTATGTCCTTCTCGCTATATCCTAGGGCTATTTTGGATCCGACAAGCATCCCCAGCACAGGTTCGTCGATCGATATCATGTTGGCATCTTTTGAGACAGTTTCGCAGCTTCTGAAAAGCACGCGTGCAAGCTGGTTAACCAGCTCCAGGTCAGAGACCGCTGTGTTAGAGGGGAAGGCGCCCGCCCCAATCTCAATATACGATGCCAGGGTGAAGGGTCCTGTCACGGCTGCCTTCAGTCCCGCCTTCTCTTTCACGCCTTTCTCTTCAAGGTATCTGAGAGTCCAGAAGAAAGGCTCCAGACCTGGCGGAGCCACATCCTGCCTTATCTCTCTGCCTCTGAGTCTGTATCGACCTCCTTCCGTGGCAATTCTGTCGTCTTGCTCAGCCAAATCCCGCAAGAACTGTCTGCCCATATCCAGTAGCTGCGGATAGACAGGGAAATCTATTCCGAGGGTTAGAAGATCCTCTATGCACCTCCCTCTGTTGGCATCGGAATCATCAAGAGGGAAGCTTCCGATCGTTGATGTGAAAACGCCTTCCAGTTTCAGGCCTGCCACCAGGAAAAGGGAATCAAAGATCGGAAAGAAAAACCTATCGTTCCTGGCAGGTGGATGGATTCTTAGGACTCGTCTGAATCGTCTAAGTTGCCTAGCTGGTCTAGCAGCTCAAAACCCTCAAGATGTATGGTGCTTCCGCAGTTCTTGCAGTGAATGGTCAGCATCTCAAGCGAGCCGTCTTCCTTTGTATCGACATCGACAATCTCGTAGGTAGCATCCGATTGGTCATCAGGAGAGATCACTGTCTTACAGGACGGGCAGGGGAACTGTCCGTCTCCTTCAATCTTGTTCAGATCTATCCTGAAAGCCGATACCTGCCTCATCTTTGTTCGCCTTTCTTCAAGTTCGATTAAGGAGATGTCTACAATGGCTTTTTAAAGCTTAGGAATCAAAAGTCTATATTGTCGATGTCGGAGGGTTCGAGCCTTTCTTCTAGGATCAGAAATGATTGCTGACCGAAAGAGGGCTCCTCCAAGATTGGCAGCAACGCTCCGAAGGTTCACTAGTACGGGAGTGAGTGTCGTCTTGGATCACCACAGGTTCATGGCGCACAGTACGAAAAAGCTGGAAAAGAGTGCAATCAACGCCGGCGGCAGAACTGCCTTGAAATAGTCCTTGATGTCGGTCTTGAAGGATTCGACTGAAAAAGAGACGCAAGGATGTACCGGCGTCACCACATAGCCTAGGAAAACGGCGAAGTACATGATAGCAAAGGTTGGGAAGGGCATGGCTCCAAACTTCGTAAGGAATATCGGAAAGATTATCCCCGCAGGAGTTATGATCCTTCCAGTGCCAAAACCTAGAAGGAAACCGGCGACAAAGAGCAGCTCTACCGTGATACCAGTGTTTTCTATCAGCTGAGGAATGCCTGAACTACTGAAGACATTGAGAAAAACCATTATTCCTATCATAGCTAGACCAAAATCCCAAGGTCTTGCTTCCAAGACAACCGAGCTTAACTTCCTCAGACTCTTTCTGTCGACGGCTAAGGCGATCAGTAAGCTGGCTGACACTCCCATCAGGGTTGCGGCTTCTTCAATCGGCAGAACGGAAAGTGTCTTTATCGAAATATCCAAGACTGGGGCTGCAAGCAATGCGGTAAGAGGCAGCATAAGGCCTCGGGCGGAGAATTTGTCACGATAATCCATTTTTCCTTGGGCATCTCTCAGAAAGAAGAAGTATCCTAGGGAAAGCGAGAGAAGGAGGACTGGGACAAGGTATGGAATGCTTTCGTAGACGTCCAATTGTGCCGCTTGAGCCGAGACTATCAGATCCGGGGATATGGGATAGACCAGGTATAGTACGTGGCGGAACCAGACGTTCAGTACGGCTTTTCTCTGATTCGATAGGTGCTCTCCTACCCTGTCAATCAAAGGGGCTGAGAGAAGAGCCCCTCCAGGCATGGGAAGCAACCCAACCAAAGCCGGAGAGAGCATGAGAAATGCTCGCTTTCCCACTCTCATATTGTTCACTAGATTGTCCATCTGTCCAGAGGCCTTCAGAGTGCCCCCTATTATCGGGATCATCCCCACAATCACCGTCAGCAAGACTGTCGAGGGGTTCGTGACCGCCAACCAAACCACACTCAGAAAATGTTCAGGTATCGTCAGAACGCCAAGGATCGCTGCACCAACAAGCATCGCGAAACCCAGATTCTTCTGGGACAGCATGAGTAGAGAAGCCATCGCCAAGAAGAAGCCCAGCCATGTGGTCAACAAGATTCTTACCCTTGCCTCTTTGTGCGCGGATTCTGAACTATTGTTGTCAGGCTATTATAAAGGTTCGATGTCTACTTCTCGGACAGCAGTTCCCCGTCAGAATCTCCGGATAGAAGGCTCAAGCTCAAATGCTGATTCGTAGGTCTCAGATAAGTCGAATGTGAGGTATGCTCCGTAACTGTTGGAATATGGTGAGCCCTTTCTTGAGAAGAGAGTTACAACCTTGCCGCCATGGTTGATCTTGTATCCATCGGTCGCCGGCTCATGACCTCTAATAACGAAACGAACGCCAAGCATCTTCAGGAAGCCGTCTGTCACATCCTCGCCAAAAAGGTTCCCCGCACCTCTAGGCGACGGCCGCGTTCCAGTGACGCCCTCAGCCGGGTCGCTCCAGAGAATCTCCTCTAGATGACTCTCTGTTGGATGTTTGTTGTGAGCGTAGGCAACGTCGTCTGGGCTTTTCGCCCTGCTTGGGACCCCTGCGTGAAGCATTACGCACCTCCCTTCAATAATGACCGCTGTGTAGAAACGTCTGAACAATCGGCTGAGCTCCGTGTAGACGGGACGCCAGTCCGCACCGAATTCCGCCTGCAGATGATAGGGTAGGTCGTGAGGATGGGCAAGAAGGTCTTCGGGTCCCTCGTGATTTCCTTGGAGAAGCACAACTCTCTCTGGGAACATGCTTTTCAGACTCAAGACGACGTAATAGACCTCGGCCGAGTGAGACCCCCGGTCTCCGTAGTCCCCGAGAAAGACTAGGTACATTTCCTTGCTGCCCTGGGCTTTCTCTTGGAACTCTGTTTCATCCAGGATATGTTCAAGGCTGTTCAGATCGCCGTGTATGTCGCCTACGACTATTGCTTCGCCCAAAGGAGGCATGTGCACTAACCTTCCTGTAATCTGCTGCTTCCCAGAGCCTTCCGTTTCTGCTGATAAGATCCGACTGACATGGGCAACCAGTCTGAGAAAACTGTGGGAATCTGTCTTACATGCTTCGTTGATGAGATTTGAGGGATTCGCCATTCATGTTCCTCGGCTCATGATCTCGAGAAGCATATATTAATGCCTGAGGCAACTCATAAAGCTTCATAGCAAGCGCAAACAAGCGGTGGAATCTTTGCCCACTATCCCGAAGGCTAGCTTCGAAGAGACTCTAGGAAGGAAAGTTCTGCCCTCCGTTTGCATAGGTTGCGGTTCCTGCGTGGTTGTGTGTCCTACTAACTGCCTCGAATACGTCGACGGGAAACCTGTCCTGACAAAGGAATGTAAGTCATGTGGTATATGTGCCCAGATCTGTCCTACGTATGAGCCTTCGATGCCTGCGATGGACCAGTTCGTTTTTGGCAGAGCACGAAGAGAGGACGAAGACTTCGGCGTCTTCAGACAGATAGTCATAGCTCAGACCAAAGACGAGGCTATCAGAAAGGTCTGTCAGGACGGCGGAATCGTCACAACCCTTCTTGCTTACGCTCTAGATAGCGGGCTTATTGACGGTGCCGTCCTATCAGGCGTCAGTGAAACAGAGCCTCTGAAAGCTGTTCCAAGACTTGCTCTGACAAGAGGCGAGATCGCACAGTGCGCTGGAACAAGGTATACGTACTCGCCGAACATGCTTGCAGTCAAGGAAGGAATTCTGCAGAGAAGGAAGAACCTTGCCTTCGTGGGCACGCCTTGTCAGATACACGCCGTCAGGAAGATTCAAGCTCTTCCGTTGAAGAAGTATTCTCAGTCCCTAGGCTTCACAATCGGTCTCCTCTGCAGTGAATGCTTCACCTATAATGGACTTGTGAAGGAGCTTATAAAAGGGCATCTTGGAATTGACCCTTGGGAGGTCGTTAAGGTTAACATAAAGGGAAGACTGATCATAACGTCAAAATCAGGCAACAGCCTCGCTGTTCCGTTGAAGGAGGTGAAGAGATACTCCAGCAACTGCCTCTCTGACTGTCCGGATTTCTCAGCTGAGCTGGCTGACATATCAGTAGGGGGACTGGGCTTAGACGGTTGGACATTCACTATTCTGCGCACGGAAAAGGGCGAGAAACTCTTCAACAGAGCCGAATCGGAAGGAATGATCAGAACGAGGCCTATTCACGAAGAAAAGAAAGCCTTTGATCTGCTGGTCACCTTGTCCAGAAAGAAGCATCAGAGTGCGACAGACCTAGTCCACTAACGGTTCTTCCTCATTCGTTCGCAGAGTTCTATGTTCCCCTCAATTTTGAGTAGGAACTCTTAAATAGGAAGCTCCATTCTAGAGGAGATCGTCCAATCGAACTTTGCAGAGAGGCAAACACATGAACACCAGAACCATTGCCGTCGTAGCAGTCTTCGCTGCCCTCGCAGTCGCCCTGAATCCCTTCAAAGTTCCTGCGCCCTATGCCCCATTCTTGTATTACCAAATATGGGAGATACCCATAATCACTGCGTTCCTGCTCTTCGGACCTAAGATCGGAGTCGCGACGGCCGTCCTGAACACGGCTGCGTTATTCGTGTTGTTCCCTGGCGCTCTACCCACGGGTCCCATCTATAATCTCGTGGCGGTGCTAGGCATGCTTTCCGGTGTATACTCAGCGCATCAGATAGTAGCTGGACGTTCCATCGGCACGAAGGAAGCTGCGATTACCCTTGCTTCGACGACTCTAGGAGCAATCTTGAGGGTGGTCACAATGTCCTTTGTGAACTGGGCTTTCATAAGGTATCCCCCTCCAATAGGCTTCAGTATGCCGGAAGATGTCGTGACAGCGTTGCTTCCAGCCATCGGGTTTTTCAATGCCACCCTTGCTCTTTACACGATCCCAGCTGGCTATGTCCTTGCTAGGGCGGTCGGTTCCGGCATAAAAGCAAAAATGTGGATCCCTAGAGCATAAGATGGAATCTCAATATCGGCCTCTGTTCTTCACCGGGCTATAGATCTGGTTAGCACGTCCGCGTTGATCCTACCCGCCGTGAAGGTTCTTCCAGTTCTGACATTGTTCACAGTCATCACGGCTGGGGCAAATATGCTTGGATCTATCTTGTAGAAGTCAAAGTCTGCTTCTGTGTAGATTTCGGCAAAGGGGCGTCCATACTGTTCTGAGGCAGAAGAGACTGATCGGTCTACCAGATCTTTGAGAGCCCGGTCGTCTTCATAGCTTACGGTATAGTAGGCAACGCCACCGTATAGTATAGCGTCATTCGTTCTTCCCATCGCCTCAACATGGTCAGGATGGATCGGCAAGATCGGAGCACATCCCCACGCATGCATTATGAGCCTCGGATCGAAGCCCAGGTCCACTATCTTGTGGATACCCGTTTCAGCGATTCTTCCCGAGATCTGTGTAAATCCTGTGAGCGATGTGGTCGGAACCAAGATCAAAAAAAGCTTGTCAGGTGAGACATGGCAGGACTCCGAGATGTAGCCTAAAGCCTCCTTAGGAGGCTGTTTTGACGTTTCAAGCACCAGAATAGCCACATCGGATTCGTCTCTATAGCCGATTTTTGCGTATATGGACTTGGGTTTCAATGCCAGAGCGCGTGCTGGTCCTGAGCCAACGGCTGAATAGTCGCCGACTTTGACTTGCCATCCTGCCAGCTGGGACCCCAGGGTCGAGACGGCTGGGTGGTCAGTGGAGACTGAGATTGATGGAAGCTCAAGACTTCCTATCCTCGCTGGGTTTATGGTTGCTTCGCCAAGTCCGCCTAGGCAGATTTCAGTCACTATCTTGCCTGCGAGGAAGCCTCCTCTTGCTTCTATACCAGCATCGACTATGCATGTTCCCAGACCGGTTTCTCTGGCAATCACGCCGTACCTTTCTGCTTCGTCGCACAAGTCTTTCATGAGTTTCAAGGCATTCTTGTTCACGCTTAGTTCAGGCAAGTTTCTCTTCCCCGGCGGTTTCACCTATAGATATCTTTCGAAGAAACCGAGATGTGCATTTGCATTTTTGGAGACGAATAGTCTTCCCTTGCCGTTCTCTGCTGAGTCTCCGGTGAACCTGTAGAAAGGACCTGTGACTTTTTCTCCGTCAATCTTCACGTTAGGTCTAATGTCGTCTATGGTGAATGTAGGTAGAACCGAGGGGACATAGCCGCAGATGATGACCTTTCCGTCAACCATTCCCGCCCCTGCCCGACCTTCACAGTCTCCCTGAACAAGTATGGTCCCATCTCTCATATGGATGCCCGCGAACTCGCCTACGTTTCCGTCCATCCTGATCAGTCCGCCTCTCATGTAGCATCCAACCTCATTTCCCGCGTTCCCGTGAATGGCTATTGTCCCATCTTTCATGCCATCTGTGCTTCCACGGTGCGGCGCGCCGACATAGTCAGCCGCGGAACCAGTGACCTCGATCCTTCCGCCTTCCATCATGCATCCTAACCATGAGTCAACGTTTCCTTTAACAAGGATTTCGCCGCCCTTCATCATAGCACCCAGGTGCATGCCTACGTCGCCTTCTATGATTATCTTCCCCATTGACATTTTGGCGCCGATCATCCGAACCTTCCGAAGGTCGCCCTTGAGTTGAACAGTAGTCTCCACTGGATTGTCAACATCTTCATCTTGGATGTTGAACAGATCGCCGAGTAGCCTTTGCCTATTTCCCTCCCAAAGATTTAGCGCGGATATTTCCTTCCTGAATCTCTCCGCAAAAATATCCGGTGATATGCAGTCGGCGTAGACGGGTACTTCAAGTGAACGTCTGGGGTTTAGGATGACCATGGCTTCACATCTCGGGCTTGACTTGGATAGGTGCTGAGGCTTTCAAAAATCTTTCGGGGATGAAATAGTTCTCGAACTCCACCGTCCAGTATTCTCTGAACCTCTTTCTCAAGTCTTGCAGGACTTCTGGACAGGGGTTGGTTCCGAGACAGGATGGGACTGTGATGTCGGTCCAGAAGGTTCTTCCATCGACTGATTCTACTACGGCATCGTCTTTTGCCACGATTTTCCCGCCTTTGATGGTGTAAGCAGTTTTCTGAAAGGCTCTGCGCACGGTTCTGTAATCCGTAGAGGCATCTGTCTTTCTTGGGTCTAAGCCATATATGGCAACATCAGCGTCGGCACCAACGCCCAAGTGTCCCTTGTTCTTCAACCCCAGAGCCTTCGCCTGCCCTGCACGCGTCACTATGGCAATCTCCTCCAGGCTATACTCTCTATCAATGCTCGGAAGTAAGGATCTCTTCCTGGCCTTCCTGTTGATTCTCCTGAGCATCTTCTCTCGGGCTTTACTGCTCACTAGCCACGTGATGATTTGGGGATATGTGGTGAAAGGTGCGCCGTTGGGGTGATCTGTGGTTAGGTACATCTTCCATGGGTCCTTGACAAGAAGGGCGAGTTCAAGCCCTATAGACCACATTGTTGCATGAACGTAGCTCTTGCGCCTATACCTGAAGGGTACTATGCCGGCGCCTGTCTCGGTTTCCACGTCATGGTTGATCCATTTATTGCCGCTCAGTTCATAAAGCGTATACTGCCAGGGACCGTCAGCAGTCATGGTCGTCGTGTCTGTGAAGGCAACCTGTCCCATGTCAAGCGTCACGTGAGAGTGATGATTCACATACTTGGCTATCTCTTCCGCGCCTGACCTCATAGTTCGCCAATCGTCCCCCTTGAATGCACTGAACTGGCAATGCGTAATGTGAATAACCGGGTCATCTCCCTTGGCTAGGTCCTCTACCGTCTCCATTGTCTCGATGGCTGTAAGGTAGTTGCCCGGTTGACCTAGACGGTTAGTGTGCACATGGATCGTATGGGGCATGTTGAGAATCTGGTTCACCTTGCAGAGTCCACGGACAATCTCCCTCGGAGTGATGCCAAAGTTTGGGACAGGGTCATCTAAGTCCCTGACGTTCCTGCCGAAACCCCAAGCCTCAACACCGCCCGGGTTCACGATCTTGATCGCATAGCCCTTTGTCGCTAGGATCATCCAAGCCACATGTGTCGCACATTCCTTGATCATACCGTCTCGGAGGTACTCAAGGGCAAACCACCAGTCCCCGAGTAGGGGAAAAGTGGCCTTGTCAACGATCGGTGTGTCCTCGAGCTCCTCATGAGTGTGCCTAGCCTCAAGTGGGGGCATAGATGGGTTGCAGATCATCGTATACCCCATCCGAGCATAGCGGTAACCGGTTGTGAAGGTGGAAGGGATAGAATGACCAACGCCTGATCTGGTAATCGTTGTCTTGGACTCTACGTCTCTGATGTGGTCTTCTGGTCTGAGAAGGCGCCCCGCATTCACCTCAGCACCTGCTATGTGGGTATGGATGTCAACTCCGCCCGGCATCACAACCATTCCTGAGGCGTCGATCACCTTCACCCTATTCGCATTCACCCTATCAGCGATTTTGCCCTCCTTGATCGCAATGTCCATCCGTTCTCCTTTGACGCAGTTCAGCGGATCGTAGACGAACCCGTTCCTTATTAGCAGGCTCATACCTCGTTCTCTTCCAAGATGAGGGGCGATCTCCCTGAAGTTGTCATGTTGTCTGATTTCCTAGGATAATGATGTCCAATACGCGTAAGATTACTGCAAAACAGTTATTTATCCATTTCAGCACGGGAAGTCCCAAGGCAGAAAGTGGCGCCTAGCGAGCGTGCATCGCTATTCTTTCCATCTCGTTTCGTCTCTTGACGGCATAGCTTCCCGCGTCCCTGTTAGCTGCCGCAACTATCTCTTCTGCGAGGCACTCCTCAAAAGGCTTCGGGTTGTTAAAGGCTGCTTTTCTGGCTCCCTCCGCGATGAATCGCAGAGCCAGATCGACCCTTCGCTGGGGAGATACGTCGACAGCCTGATGGTAAGCTATCCCTCCGTAGCTAACCCGTGTCGTGTCTTCGCACGGCGCGGCATTCTCGACTGCTTGGACAAGGACTTGAGTAGGATTCTGCCCTGTGCGTAGGTGGATTATCTCAAATGAGTTCCTGACGAAGTGTAGGGCTCTTGCTTTTTTGCCTGCGTTCTTTCCAGGCCTCATGAGGTTGTTCACAAGCCTTTCAACGACGTTTACTCTAGCCTTATGGAATTTGCGATGCTCATGTCTCCCCATGGTATGCGGAATATGAAGTGGATTGATGGAAACGTATCTTTGGAGCCCCAAGTCTCGCACTTCCACATCCATGCTCCATTTGCCGAAGAGTTGGTGCTTGTTTTTCTCGCTCATTTGGCTTCTCCTTAGGTTGGAACCAGTATCTTCTGAGATTTGCTCCATTATTTAAGGGTTATGAGGAAACATTGATCTAGGACTACCCTATAGCCACTGCCAATATAGCTTTTGCTGTGTGCAGGCGGTTTTCTGCTTCGTCCCAGACAATTGACCGAGGTCCGTCTATGACTTCGTCGGTGACTTCCTCGTTGCGGTGGGCTGGTAGGCAATGCATGAACAAGGCATCGTCAGCCGCGTTTCTGAAGAGGTCGGGTCTCACTTGGTACTTGGGTAGAAAGACTTTGAGCCTGTCTTCGCGTTCTGCTTCGTCGCCCATCGACACAAAAGTGTCGGTGTAGACGACGTCGGCGCCTCTGACCGCCTCCTTTGGCTCTCGAAGTATCTCGACAGTCGATCCGCTCGCCTTCGAGTTTTTCCGAGCCCATTCTATGGCCTTGCTGTAAGGCTCGTAGCCCGAGGGACATGCCACAGATATGTTGACGCCGATTTTGCTACATCCTATGAGCAGAGAGTTGCAGACATTGTTTCCGTCGCCCACGTAGGCAACCCTCAAGCCTTCCAGCGAACCCCGTCTCTCCAAGATAGTGTACAGGTCGGCTACAACTTGGCATGGGTGGAACAGATCTGAGAGGGCGTTGATCACCGATACGTCAGCGTACTCCGCCATCTCGTCTAGGTCAGCCTGCCTGTAGACTCTTGCGACGACGCCATCAACGTATCGGCTCAGAACCCGAGCCGTATCAGCAATCGTCTCGCCTCGGCCCAGGTGTGCCTCTTGCCACCCCAGATATATGGCCTGTCCGCCTAGCTGGTTCACGGCGACCTCGAAAGAGACACGTGTCCGGGTCGAAGCCTTCTGAAAAAGTAACGCGATCGACTTCCCCTCAAGTTTCCGGGCTTCCTTGCGAGTAGCAGTCTTCTGCTTGAACCTACGCGTGTTCTCTAGCAGTCCCCATATCTCTTCCTTTGAGTAGTCCTGCAGAGTTAAGAAGTCACGTTTCCTCATGTTTCCATCCTGCCACAGCTTCCAGTCGCGCAATGCTGGGTTCATAGGGTTCTGCTGGTATATATGCTTGGCTTCGGATTGCCTCACCCCTTCCACCCTGGAAGATGTTCAGACCGGAAACAGGGAGGGGTGGGCTTCTAGGGGGAGGCTTTGTTTTTCGTCTGTCTCCTTCTGTAAACATAATATATGGGGGTTCCAATCGCGATGAACGGTGTAGCAACAATAGCTAAGGCAATCAACCCCTGAAAGACTACAAACACTCCCCAAAGCCCCGCCTCAACCGGTCTTCCCCAGTTTATCTGTGGGATGGCAATCAGACCTCCCGGTTCGCCCAGTGAGACAATGATGGTAGCAAGATCGATTCTGGATTCCAAGTACTGGATCTGCCCGGTGAGCTGTTCGACTTGCTCCCTTACCCGGTTCAGCTCTGATTCTACCTTCAAAACATCTTGCACCGTTGTGCACATTTCCAATATCTCTATGAGTCTTTGCTCTTGCTTCTTCAAGTTGCTTAGACGGGCTGAAAGGTCAACGTACTGTTCGGTCACATCTTCGCCCTTTACTTCCTTCCTCCCCACATCTCCCAGATTCTCGATTGCTTGTATGGCATCATAGAAACTCTCCTGTGGTACGCGAATGGTTACCACGCCCATTCTTCTCCCACTCTCTTTAGAGGTCGAGATACTTGTCACATTTCCTCCCAAGTCCATGGCAATCCCATGAATGCTGACTATCGCCGAATCAACATCGCTTACCTCAAGGTTCAAATGAGCCGTGTAAACCATCATCCTCCCAATGGCCTCTAAAAGAGAGTAGGGGGATTCCTGAGCAGGCTTTGCCTGATAAGGGCTATACCGGCCTCCAAGGCTGGCTGATAATTCGTCAAAGGTTTGCTCTATACCAAGATTTGCCGTACTAGCGTAGAATGTGAGTCCAAGAATGAAACTCGGAATGACTATTCCTGCTGCGAAAGCGGCGGCGATGAAGATAACTGTTTTATCCGAAAATCGCGGAATCCTCATTCATCCGTCTCCCCGTACTCTCCCCTCTTATCTATTAGAATGAAGCATATAAGTCTAGGCTTTGGAACAGCAGCTGCATTCCTCGTGCTGCCGTCGGCATCTATCCGTCGGGAGAGTTTCGCAACATACGTAGCCAAACACTGTTGAGCAAAGTAAGGAGCATGCGCGCAGCAAATGAGCGCGTGATCTTCTTGCCTATTCGATGTATATGGCGGGCCTGTAAGGCTTCGCCGCCGACGCTCTGTTTCTCGGGTCGTATTTTCCTTGGTCTTCTTCGTCGTAGATAGAGACTTTGGCGCTGAATTCTTTCTCGAGAAAACCTGCTGCCTCATTCACAACGGTTTTCTCGTCTAGGCGTCCGCTCTCAAGCCTTCTCTGTCTACGGTCTTCGGGGGCCGCGTTGATTTCCGTTATTGTCTTGCCTACGAAATCTGCCAAGTTCTTAGCCTTATTCTTCAGGTCAGGATCCATAGTGAGGCTTTTCATGGCGTCGCGCATCTCAACCTTTTGTGAGACCGCTCTCTTGAGAAGCTCTAGGTAGGCTTTCCACTTCCAGCCTGCAGCCGCGTAGTAGCAGATTCTTTTGGGAGTCATCTTGGTAGCCCTGATCACATTCGTCGTATCCCCGATCAGATCCCTGATTAGGTCTTCAGCTTCCTCTGCCTTCACGTCGATCTTTGAGCCGTCGTAGCGGGGCCACTCTGCCTTGGAGACTAGCCCATCGTTCCCCAGAAGATGCCAGAGCTCTTCGCTTATGTAAGGTGTGAAAGGAGCCAGCAGACGGATCCATATGTCTGCCACTTCCTTCAGGACCTTTGGGTTGGGGCTGGTGGTTCGTCTCAGATACCACCGTATGTCATTCCAGACCTCGAAGAAGGCAACCTCAGCAGCCGTTCTAGTCTTGAGCACTTCGATGGCAGCCGTCACTGCTTCGATCCTTTTCTGAATGGCAGAGAGTAGCCAACGGTCCACGTTCCTGGCTTCCGTTTCACCCCTGAGATCGACCATCTGATTCACAAACCTATGCATGGCTTTCAGTTTCGCGTCTATGCTTCTTGCGTTTTCGTCTCGCCAATCGGGGTCCTCCATGTCCTCTGCGCCTAGGACCAGCGTTAGCCTTGTCACGTCAGCTCCAAAACGGTCGACCGCATGTCTCAAGGTCAAGAAGTTGCCCTTGGACTTTGACATCTTTTCGCTCTCGATTGTCAGCACTCCATTTACGCCTATGCCTTGTGGCCAGTGCTGCTTTGGAAAGAGGGCTATGTGCTGAAAGATGAAGAAGGTCAAGTGATTCGGGACTAGCTCCTTGGCTGAGATCCTCATGTCCACAGGGTACCAGTAGGTGAACTCAGTTCTCATCTTCCCCAGTAATGAAGGTGGTAAGCCCGAGGTCTCAGCCACTTCGTCCGGCTTGCCTTTTCCGAAGAAGATGTAGTCAAAGACCTCGTTTGTGAGCTGGTTGGGATTGATGCTATGTTCACGAATAAGATTGACGATCGTGTAGAAGGACATGTAAATCGTTGAGTCGCTGAGCGTCTCCACTATCCACCCCGGACTCCAAGGTAAAGGCGTCCCAAGTCCGGTTCTACGGGCGCAGGCCCAATCGTGAAGCCAATCAATCTTATCGTGGAAGTAGGCGCGTGCGGTCTCGGGAAAGACCTCTGCATCATCTACAGCCTCATGGGCTAGTCGTTTCCATTCAGGGTCTGAATATCGTAGGAACCATTGGTCTGAAAGAATCTTGACGATACATGCTGTAGTGCATCTGCACATGACTTTCTCGGGAAGGTCATACATCGAGTCTGCTATGCCGGCTTTCCTGAAATCGTCGACAAGCTCAGATTTGACCTCTTGGACCCTTTTGCCAGCGTACTTGCCTGTGATAGGCTTCAGTGTGCCTGTGTGGAACTCTTTTTTGTAGATGATCGAGGTTGCCTCGGCGACTTTGTGGTCAAACTGGTCCTTGGCCTTCATCTGCTCGATGATCTCGACGCCGGGAAAGTTGCCGAACCCTTCAATGCTGATCAGAGAGATAGGCTTGATCTGTTTTACGACTTCTGGGTCGACGCCGAGCTTTCTCAAGCCTTCGGGATTTTTGACCAGGTCTATCAGGGCTATCCAGTCGGCTGGGGCATGGGCTGGAACGCTGTAGACTACGCCTGTGGCTGAGTTCGGGTCGACAAACCATCCTGGCAGTATGGGTAGTCTTTTCTTTGTTATCGGGTCCTGGAAGTACTTGCCAATGAGTTCGGCTCCTTTGAGCTCTCGGAGTGCCTCAACCTTCTTCAACTGTTCGGAGAGCTTGAGGATGGCTTCTTTGCTAATGATCCATGTCTCACCGTCAACTTTCGCTTCAACATAGATGGCGTCGGGGTTCATGAACATGTTTGTGACGCCGTAGATCGTCTCAGGCCTGAAAGTTGCTGCAGGCAGGAAAGCACCGTTGAATGGAAACTTCAATAGAGTGTACTCTTCAGGCGACACGCCCTCTCCTTCAAGCCTGTCATGGTCGCCTGTTGGGCTTTGACAATTTGGACACCAAACCACGGGGTGAGTCCCTCTGGCAACGTATCCCTTTTCGCGCAGAGTATCATATTGCCACTCGATGAAACGGCTGTAAGTAGGTTCCAGGTCAGTCGTGTGAAACTCTCTTCTCCAGTCAATTGAGAACCCTATTCTCTTTGCCGCCTCTTTGCCTTCACGCGTGTAGTAGTTGGCCATGTAGACTGGGTCAACAAACTTTTCCAGATCTTCTTCGGGGACACCATCGATCTCTCTCAGTGCCTTGATAATTTCCCCATCTCCCCTCTTCACCCGCAAGGCAGCGCCCACAATCGGCTCACCTGTCCAGTGCCAAGCCCAAGGCCAAAGCGTGTTGAAACCTCTCATTCGCATGAAACGAACGTAGACATCTACGCGAGTCGCGGTGAAACCATGCCCGAAGTGCAGCGGACGGTTCATGTAAGTATATGGGAAAGTTACAAAGCACTTTGTCCGTCTAGGGTCAGGGTTCGCCTCGAAGGTCCCTGCTCTCTCCCACTCCTTTCTCCATCTATCTTCGATCTCTCTCCAGTTCACAGCCATCGGTCTCACCCCTTGACTCTCTTGCGTATGACCATTTTAGCCTTTTCCAAGGCTTTGGATGCTCCTTCAACATGGGTTCCTCCACCTTGGGCAAATTCAGGTTTTCCGCTTCCTCCTCCGCCCAGCTCAGGTGCTCCCTGTCGGGCGATCTCCCGCGCATCAACTCCGCGTCTCTGTGCTTCTTTCCCAACCATGGCGATGAGCCTCGCATTCTGGTCCACGCAGACGAAGATGGCCACGACTTTCGGTTCTGCTTTGACGAGTTCGTTGGACACATTGATGAGCAAGTCTAGGTTAGCTTCTTCTTCGCGAATGATCTCTGAGACCACCCTCAAACCTGAAATCTTTTCAGCGGTTGAAAGGTACTTCTCAGCCATGAACTTGGCAAGGCTCTTGGTCAGGTTTTCTTTTTCCCGGCGCAGCTGCCTCCATTCGGAGACCATGCGCCCCAAGGTCTTCTCAACCTTCTCCGGCTGGACACCCAGCAGTTCCGCAGCCTTGACAACTTTGGCTTCGATCTCTTGGACGGTCTTGACCGCTGAGCCGCCAGCGGCGTAGATCACCCTTTCGACACCGTCTTGGATTCTTTCTGTGCGAATTATTTTTATCAAGCCTACCTCGCCTGTCGATTCACAGTGGGTTCCACCGCAAGCCTCAACCTCCCAACCTTCAGTCTCCACAACCCTTATCTCGCGACCGGGCACTACGCCACCTTGGTAGAGTCTGAAACCATATCGTCTCTCAGCCTCTTCTCGGGGCATCCAGAACGATTTGACCGGCAGGTTTTTCATGACCACTTCGTTGGCCAGCCTTTCGATTTCATTGACCTCATCACGAGTCAAACGTTTGGGATGGGAAATGTCTAGCCGAGTCCTGTCCACATCTTTCTGGGCTCCAGACTGCCAGACATGCTGCCCAAGGACTCGCCTGGCAGCACCCATGACAACGTGCGTGGCAGAATGATTCCTCATGAGGCTGACCCGCCGTTCCCAATCGATTACTCCTCTGACTTCGCTGCCCTCTTTCGGGGCGGCACCCTCTACGAAATGGACTATGATGCCACCGACTTTCTGAACATCCAGAACCCGAGATCGGGTCCTATTGAACTCTAGAAAGCCATGATCCGCAGGCTGACCTCCGCCTTCAGGATAGAAGGCAGTCCTGCCTAAGACAACTCGGTTACCGGATAAGCGCAAAACTTTGGCCTTGAACTCAGAGGTGTAAACATTCTCGTAGTAGAGTCTGCAGGTGTCAGGTAAGCCTACGAACGCCTTGTCGAAATCCTCTATGGCCTCAGTAGTGGCTGGCTTCAGGGTTCTCGGCGCCTCTAGGTGCCTCGCAGCCACGAAACTATAGAAGTTTTCGGGTACCTTTACCTCTGCGCCTTCAGCTTTCGCCATCTCGCTCACAACTTCAGGTGTGAGTCCATGGGAATCGTATAGTTCGATCAGCTTCTCTAATGGAACCTCGGCGCTTGTCTGCGTCTTCTGTTCTAGGATGATCCTTCTGACGAGCCCTTGGCCTCTTTTGACCGTTTGTTCGTACTTCTCTCTTTCTATCTCGAGGAGGTCAAGTATCTCGCCACGCATTTCTCTCAAGTGCGGGAAATCCTTTGACCAGCGTGATACCTGCATGTCTATTATCTCGGGCATCTTATCCTCGATCGAAAGATTCTTCAGAAGCCTATAGGTTCGCCTGATCATCAACCGTGTGAGATATCCTTCGTGGACGTTTGAGGGTACAACTCCCTCTGCCAGCAGAAACGCTAGACATTTCGTGTGGTCTGTCACGGCGAAGACGCCTACGACTGGATTCGCCAGTCGGTACAGCTCGTCAGAGTCTACGCCTATCCTGTCAGATACTCTTCTCCAGTTCTCGACGAGGCTGGAAGTCTTGGATACCTCGATCAAGCCGGAAACCTTCGAGACCTCGGCCAAAAGTCTTTCATCGACGGATTCAACCCCAGCCATGCCCATGATTTTGTCTAGTAGGTCGCCATACACCGCCTTGAAACCACTGACCGACCCTTGTGAGAGCCACGTAAACCTTTCTATGCCGTAGCCTGTGTCAACAGTTCTTATAGGCAGCTCTACAAACTCGCCATCGACCACTTTGTACTTCATAAAAACCAGTGTCGCGACCTCTAGCCCGCGGACTATGCTTTCGACGTCAGGTCCAGCATTCCCTCCGCCCGACCAGACCCCCTCCTTGTAGACGACTTCTTCTGATTTGACGCCGAGGTCTTTCGTCACGAACTCGTGGTGGTACCGCACCGTCTCGTCTTTCCAGTAGACCTCCTTCTCTGGATAGTTGAAGGCGTGATGGCCGCCCATCTCGAAGATGGTGAGGTGCCGTCCAAAAGTCGGCCCAACGCTGTCGACATCCGGAAACCTAACACATGGCTGGCTTATGACGAGAGGGTTGGCAGGAGGAGGAATAAGACCCTCAGTGACGTAAGGCTGGAAATCAATTATGCTTGCGTTTGTGAAGTAGAGGTCATCTCTCCACCGGGCTACAATCGGGTAAGGCTTGATCCGTTTGTGCTCCCTCTTTTCGAAGAAGGATATGAACGCCTCCCGCATCTCCTGTAGGCTGTAAGGCTTTCGAGTTGGAGCGTTACCGATGAAAGTGTAGTGTCCACAGTCCTCCACTGTCGACTCGCCGCAAAGTTTCTGGTCCGCGTTCTGGGTCCAGAAGTATTCTCCGCACTTGGGGCAGTGTTTTCGGGCGTAGCCATACTCATCGAAGAAGGGCACATGATACTCCTGTTCTGGAAAACGCATCTGGCTTCATCTCCGCGAGAGAACGCTGACCGCTTCCACAAATACTGAGATTATCAACTTAACCATATTTAAACCTGAACACAGATCACTCCGAGCCTAGATGAAGATGGAAAGGACTCAAGAATGCTAACTGGAAGCCTGTCAAGCTTAGCCTTGAGTCAATCCCGCCTATCCGAAGAGGGCCCCGAGACCTTCTAAGGCTTCTTCCTCGGTCTTCTCTTCCTTCTTCTCCTCTTTCTTCGGTTTCTCTTCAGCCGCTGGTACAGTTGGCGCGACAGGTGCCACGGTTGCGGCGGCGGGCATGAAAGTTGGGGCAGATTTGATTGCTTCGTTGATGTCGATCTCAGAAAGGGCTGCGACTAGGGCTTTCACTCTGGCAGGGTCGGCTTTGATGTCGGCGGACTCAAGTACTCTTATCACATTGTCTTCGTTGATCGGCTTACCGGCCATGTGAAGAAGCATGGCGGCATACACGTATTCCATCAATCCTTCACCTTGCTAGCAATCGTATGAGTCTAGCTCGTTATTCAACCTTTCGAACAAAGCGAATCTTGTACTTAAATCTGTCGGAAAATCTTTGCGTAGGGAGAAGTCGCTTCCGCTCTCTGGACCACTCACTTTGCAGCAACGAAAGACATATATCGTCTCGAAATCGCCCGTTGAAGTAGCTATTCTGCCGGAGAAGACCTTCCTTTCTGAAGCCTAGCCTGTGAACTAGTCTTAGAGACTTGGTGTTCTCTGAGTCAATGATCGCTTGCACCCTATTCAGCCTCATCTTTCCGAAACCATATTCCAACACGGCGCGAAGCGCCTCCGTCATGATGCCTTGCCCCCAATGCGTAGGATCGAGATCGTACCCTATCTCAGCCCGACATGAGGTTTTACTCCAATTGTAGAAGCCGCACGTTCCTATCAGTCTGTCACTCCCCTTTCTTACGATTCCCAAGCGAATCCCTTTCCCCTCCTTGAAGGGTGCTATGCAGTAACGTTCTAGTTCTTCCCTCGCCGCCTCAAGACTCTTAGGTCCAGGAAAACAACAGCCTTCTATCACCTTCTCGTTGTTGAAGTGGCGGTAGTAGAACTCGACGTCGTCGAGGGTCAATCCTCGCAAGATCAATCTTTCCGTTTCCAGTGCTGGAAATCTCCCTTCTCCCATCTTGGACACTTCTGTTCGTAGGGCTTCAGCCACTTTTCTGTTACCGATGCAATATTGGGTTGGGCTTTCTCCTGATTATACGAACGCTATTCAGGTCTGCACTATTGTAAAGAACTCTTATATAGAAGGCGTTTCTCCTTTCTTCTGGTATCCGATAGAGCTGGTTGGTTTGGGCTTAGGATCATTCTTTAAGTCGAGTGCGAGATTGCTTCGCCTAGCGAAGAAACCGGGGAGAAGTGAGCTTTGGCTCACCATAAAAATATGCTCTGTTGGAATCACTGCGATCGGCATGATAGGCTACGTAGTGAAGATACTCTCAGCCTTTATCGCAAGCAGTTTTCCCGGATAGGTGACTGGAATGTTGAGTGCAAGAGAGCCTTCTACAACGGTCTTCGCTGTCAGAACCACAGTTGGGCAAGAACGGAACGTGTCCAACCTCATTACTGGAAGGATTGAAGCGAACAGCATACCGATTAAGGCGATACTTGTTCCTGAGACTCTGAAAGGCTACATATTCATCGAGGCGGAAGGGCCTCACGTGGTAGAGGAAGCAATCACAGGCATAAAACACGTTAGGTCAAGGGTTCCCGGCGTCGTGTCATTTCCGGAAGTCGAGAAATACATCGTTGTCAAACCGATCATCGAGGAGCTTGATATTGGCGACATCGTCGAGGTCACGGGCGGACCATTCAAAGGAATGAGGGCAAAAATAACCGAGATAGACAGAACCAAGGAGGAGGTAACCATAGAGCTGCTCGAAGCCACGTTCACGCTGCCCGTCACAGTTCACGCCGACTACGTAAAAGTTGTCGAGAAGGCCGACCAGCAAAGGGAGGAGAAGTGACTGTGCCCGAAAAGAAGGTTGTCGAAGCCCTCGTGAGCGGCGGACAGGCAACTGCGGGTCCCCCGCTAGGACCAGCCCTAGGCCCTCTAGGCTTAAACGTTCTGGTCATCGTTAACAAGATCAATGAGGAAACAAAGAGCTACGCCGGCATGAAGGTGCCAGTCAAGGTCGTTGTTGACCCGGAGACGAAGGAGTTCGAGGTAACAGTCGGGATCCCGACTACGGCTGCTTTGATCGTCAAAGAAGCTGGAATCCCGAAAGGCTCCGGCAAGCCTAACACCGAGAAGGTTGGAAGCCTCTCCTTTGAACAGATACTGAACATAGCAGAAGTGAAGAGGCGTTCTCTGTTGGCTGGGAGCCTGAAGGCAGCTGTCAAAGAGATCGTTGGAACCTGCGTAAGCATGGGGGTGACAGTTGATCAGAAAGACGCCAAGACCGTCCTCCATGAGATTGATGAAGGTAAATACGACGAGAAACTGAAAAGCACCGGAATCGAACAATAACGTTTTTATCAACGGCTTATCATCATTTTTCGATCCGAGGCCTCGGAGATGTCGGCAGAAGCAAAAAATCTCAAAACGGCTCTCACACAGCTGAGGGAGAAAACCGAGAAAAGAAGCTTCAACCAGTCAATAGAGTTGATCATTAACCTCAGCGACATTGACATGAAAAAACCTGAAGGAAGAATACAGGAGAACATAGAACTCCCCCACTCTCTAGGCAGGAAAGTCAATATAGGCGTCTTTGCCAACGGTGACATGGCTCTCAGGGCTAGAAGAGCCGGTGCAGACCTCGTTCTCGAAAGCGCAGAGATTGAAAGCCTGGCGAACGATAAGAAGAGACAGAGGCAGATAGCCAATAGTATGGACTCCTTCATCGCGTCGGCTCCGCTGATGCCTCTTGTGGGCAGAGTCTTCGGTGCGATCCTAGGTCCGAGAGGAAAGATGCCTGTACCAGTCGCTCCGACAGCGAACATAGAAGAAGAGATCGAAAAGCAGAAGAGAATCATCCTCGTTAGGGCTCGCGGTCAACCGATCCTTCAGTGCCGCGTTGGCTCGGAAAACATGTCAGACGAAGAGATATCTGAGAACATCCAGGCGGTGTTGAACAGGATTAGAGGGAAACTTAAGAGGGGAACCAAAAGCATAGACGCGATCTACATCAAGCCGACCATGGGGCATCCGGTAAAAGTTAGCATCTAGAGGAACATGAGTTGCAGAGACAAGTGATACTTAAGAAGTCTGAGAAGGTCAAAGAGATTAGAGACCTAGTCCAGAAATTCGAGGCCATAGGAATCGCTGATCTGCGTAAGGTCAGGGCTCATCAGCTCCAAGAACTCAAGCGCGAGTTGAAAGATACTGCTTACCTCAGGGTTGCCAAAAATGCCCTGGTCGAAAGAGCAATCTCCGAATCCAAGGACAAACCAAACATTGAGAGACTGAGAGAGAATCTCAAAGGCTCAAACCTTCTTCTCTTCACAAACCTCAACCCCTTCAAACTCGCTCTAATTCTCGAAAGGAGCAAAATGAAAGCCCTCGCTAAGGCGGGAGACATAGCGACGGACGACGTGATTGTACCCGCTGGAAACACGGGGCAGCCGCCCGGCCCGATCATCAGCCAACTCGGCTCGGTAGGCATACCTACGAGGATAGAATCAGGGAGCGTCTGGGTCAACCGGGACACTGTAGTAGCAAAGAAAGGAGACATAATCTCCGAAAGTCTCGCACCTATCCTGTCGAAGCTGGGCATCAAGTCCGTTGAGATGGGTCTATCACTCAAGGCCATCTACGATGATGGGATCGTGATACCTGAAGAGCAACTGAGGCTGAACTTGGACGATCACAGAAGAAGCCTGATCGAGGCCTACATGCAGGCGTTCAACCTCTCCCTAAATGCGGCGTACACTGTCCACGAGAACATCTCGCTACTCATCAAGATCGCCTCCCAAGAAGCCTACAACCTCGCCATCAATGCGGGCATACCGTCCTCAGAAACGATCAAAGACCTAGTAATGAAGGCATATCTAGAAGCGATGGCTCTGTCATTTAAGATACCTGTAAGGACACAAGAAGCAGTATGATAACCCTTCAGATGTTGAGGCTATAGTTTCTCCGTTTCTATGTCGATTTCGCATAGCAAGCTGAGCAGTCTCTGCCTATCAGCGCCTTGGATTCCTTTCCAGTCTAAGACAGCCTTTTCAACAGGCTCTACAGTCTTGGCGATACACTGCCTAAGCATCTCAGCATCCATCATGCTTATCGAGTATTTGGGAATGATATGTCCGAAGGCGATTTCAGTGGTCAATGCCCTTTTGGTGAACTGCATGTTGTAGTGTGGCCCACCTATCCCCAAGACGGCTGGGTAGATTTTATCGCTAGATGCAGCGGCAATCGCGCCTCTCGCCACTGCTTCGGCAGCTTGATGGTCTTTCCAATCCTTTGGGGAGCTTCCAAGTTCCGTAAACATGGTTGGAACGTCCAGTGAAGGCCCATGATGGGTACATTCGTATGAGACTTCATAACTGAGGTCCATCTCTTCTCGGGCCTTCCTCATAGCCTTCAGCGCCTCTTTCATGACGCTTGCTGAAGCGACAGACACTTTCCTGGGGAGTCCCCCTGAAGCCGCTTCTCCAAGGTTCCCAGGGGTGTGAACTGACAGTGTCGGCGTTCCGCTTTTGCTGCTATGCCGCGACAGAAATATCAGCAGTCTCGTAGGAGAAGGAAGAGTAAGACTCTGCGTATCTACCGGTTCTTGTTCCACAAATACCAGTTTCGCAGTTTCCCCAGTTCCAAGTTCCTTTAGGTAGACGGGGCTTCCGTAAGAGCTTTCAGAAGTCTCATCAAAGCCATGGTTGACTAAGAGTCGTTCCGCAATGTTTAGAGCAGCAGGATCCTTCTTTGAAGCTACGAGGAGAATCATGGTTGGCTCCCACCTTGGGACAAAGACTGATGATTGTTGTTCCTTCTGCAATCACCTCTATGAACGGTATCTGAACGACTTAGTTGAGTCTTGTCCAGATCTCTTAGGATAATGTGAATATCCCTATTCTCTATATAAAAATGTGGATAAAAATGGGGAACTGACCTTTTCGTCTTAGCGTCTAACATTTTTCAGTCTTTCAAAAACCACAAAATGAGGCTGTTCTTATCAAAGAAACCCAAACTTAGCCTTAAAACGCTACTTCAGAAGTTGAGAAAACGTTGGGCACAAACCCATGAAAAGCTGGGTACATTCCCTACTTTTCTGGGTACAACGGTTTGATTCTTGTACGCAAAGATTGGGGCCGGTAAGATCCCAGATGAGGCTGAATTCCGATTACTTTTGGCAAATGCGAATGGAAAACCCCCACATCAGTATCTTTTCCACATCCTAAGGGTCAATTTCCTTATGATAGCAATAAACCTGAATAGTACAAGCGTGGAAATCTCTAGAATAACGGTAGATCTGCCTTATTTGCATGACGGCTTCAAGCTAGAATTTGATCCCAAACTTTCAACAGATAACACTCATCAGGGTTTGTATAACCGCTGAAACTCTGACCAATCAAGAAGCTCTATTATTCGCCAAGTTCTTGGGAGGCGAAAGAGAAACATCGACACCTAGAAAAGCGACTCTAGATCCAGTCTCAACATACCGAGCCTAATCTGCGATTCCAATCGGTCACAAGACAGTTTTATGTCGACGAGAGTAATAACCAAGCGAAGCTTGTCAGAAACAATACATAGCTCCAGAAGCCTCTTCTGATACGAAGCCACCAGATGGTTTCACCACATTTATCCTTTGTTTTCGTTTGAAGATACGTATGGATGCCATAGTCGTAACCATACGATTGTGTCAATGCTTTTTCTATGGCTCTGGTACGAACATATGACATAGCGTCCAGTTTTTTGCTAGTATTCTGAAGAACAAGCAACCATAAGATAAATATCGCTATTGACGTGATTGCATAAGGAAATTTCGGTATACCTTTGGTTGCAGTATTTCCCAGAATAAGTATGGAAGCCGTAACCAAGATGGAACCTACCAACAAGTTGATGTTCTCTCTTCTTTCTATCTCTCTATTTACGGTCTCATAATCTTTGAGAACAGTATCCAAAGCATTTCCATCTGCATTGTTTCTGATGGAATCCACAATTGCCTCTATGAATTCAGAATCCTCTTTTTCACTACTTTCTGATGCCTCAGTTAGCAGGGAAATCGCTGCGAAAATCATTCCTGCAAAAGAGACCATAAGCGTTACGAGGTCTACCATTCAGACACCTTGGTCTATAATGCTGCGGAGGAGTGCATTTAGATTTTCGGTCTTTTTCAAAGATGTCCTTCCTCTGGTTATCCTTATCATCTTCGTTATGGGTTTGGGGCTAGAGTTGAATAGTCAATGTTCAACACAGTTTCATGCGCAAATTCAGGGCAAAGGATTAGCGATAGTAGCCAACAATAGTTGATCGTTCAACTATATTGTTGGTTATCTCGCCAGAAAAAGAAACGCATCGGAATCTCTCCACAATCCCCAATTCATCCGACGAGAAGAAATGGAAAACAGGGAGAGTTGATTCTCTAGATATGTCTATGACGGCTCGTCCCTAGATCTCTGCAATCCGCTGCGCTGCAAAGATTCAGGAAGATGAACAAGAGCGTTTCAGTCTGCCCTGTCGGCATCCTTCGTCGGTTATTACGTTCAAGCCTCTGCCAGCGTCTCTGTGCTTCTAACGCCGGCTATCTCGTTAATCTCGCCAGTTATCCTTCTGAGCTCTCTGTAGTCTCCAACTTCGACGAAAACGACTATGTCGAACCTTCCACAGGTGAAGTACGCCTTTCGAACTCCCTTAAGCGCCTTCACTTCTTTCAGGATCGTGTCCGCCTTCGTAGGCACAACCTTCAACAATACGCACGCGTTAAGCAATCTTTTCTTCCTCCGTCCTCAGTGCTCGATCTCCACGAGGGTCTCCGTGAAGATCACGCCTGCCATTTTCCCCATTCTGAGGACTGTTGACCCAAGGTCTGTAAAGTCCATATCTCCAATGTCAACCACGACATCAAACCTGCCTAGAACCGGGAAAACTCTTTCGACGCCCTTGATCTGGCGGATCGTCTTCACCGCTTGTTCGAATTGCCCACCTGAAGTTCTCACCAACACACACGCCGAAACCAACTGCGGTCCCTCGACCGATAATAGATGGGCATATAGATATAATTGTTGCCTTTTGAAGAGAGCCGCTCTCCCGGAGTCTAGCAAAGACGGCCGACGATCCAGCGATAGGAAGAACCATCGACTTACCAGCAAACGATAAATCCCGCAGGTGTTACTCAAGACTAAGGTGAGCTTCAATGAAGGCAGCCGTTTGGTACGGAGGCAAGGACATTAGGATTGAGGATGTGCCCAAGCCAGAGGTGAGAAGCAGCGAAGTTCTCATAAGGGTCAGATCAGTCGGCATATGCGGATCCGAACTCCATGCATACGAAGGAGCATCGAGAAGGAGAAAGCCTCCTCTTATCATGGGGCATGAATTCTCCGGAGAAGCGGCAGAGATTGGAGCAGATGTGAAACACTTGGGCGTAGGAGAGAGGATAGTTGTTGACCCCATAATCCGGTGTGGCGCCTGTGAACAATGCCTGCGCGGACAGGGAAACGTGTGCCGCAATCTGAGGCTTGTAGGTCTGCATACGTGTGGGGCCTTCGCTGAGTATGTATCGGTCGAGGCGACGAACTGTCACGCACTGCCCGACAGCTTGACCTTCGACGAGGGAAGCATGGTTGAGCCCCTCGGGGTTGCCGTCCACGCCGTGAATCGGACACCAGTGAAACTTGGCGACACAGTTGTCGTGGTTGGAGCCGGGATCATTGGACTGATGGCTCTCCAAGCAGCAAAGGCTGCGGGAGCAGGAAGCGTTATCGTTACGGATGTACTTGACTACAGGTTGGACTTCGCCAGAAGCCTGGGTGCGGATTTCACAGTGAATTCCCGGTTTGAGAATCTGCCCGAGAGGACTATGGAACTCACAGATGGGCGTGGTGCGGATGTGGCATTGGAAGCTGTGGGGCTTGAGGCCACAGTGCGAGATGCGATGAGCGTGTTGGGCAGGGGTGGAAGACTGACGATTCTGGGAATGCTGGCGCAGAAGATGACGCTTGACATTCTGGACGCAGTGGTCAACGAGCTTGAGATCAAAGGGTCATACTGTTACACATCCGAAGACTTCAAGAGAGCCCTCAACTTCATCAAGAACCAGAAGATAGATGTTAAACCCCTGATAACGAATGTGTTTCCATTGGATGAAGCGGCAAAGGGGTTCGGGCTGATGCATCAGAAGACAGAGAGGGTCTTGAAGGTAGTCCTAAAGCCCTGAAACAGGAATAACTTTCGCCACTTGCAGGTATGTCTGGCTACTGCAATCGCGGCATCGCTGCTGATCAACCGTTCATGAAGAGCCGCAAGCGATATATCTCCACTTGAGAACCTTCTGGGTTGCCGGAGACTAGGCGGCACCTATGAGGGTCAATTGGAGAAGTATTTTTGGTCTGTTTTGGGTTGCTGCGTCAGTCATTATGTCACTGCCAGTTAACTGCATGGAAGGAGTGTGGAGCGATGTGGGCAATAGAGAAGACCTATTGACGTACTACGAGTATGGTAGAACCCTCCCCTTGAATGTCGCAGAAGAACCCTTCAGAGACGAGCCGCACTACAAGGTTCTGAAGGTATACTTCGACTCGGTGAATGACGAGCAGGTTCCAGGCTTGTTGTCGCTTCCGAAGATGCAAGGGGAAGTCCCATGCGTGATTTTCCTCCATGGTTACGGAGGCAGAAAGGAGGATGTACTTGAAGCGGCTGAGATGATCGCCAAAGAAGGCTATGCAATAATGGCGATCGATGCTGAGTACCATGGCGAGAGGAGAGAGGAGGGAAAGGAACTATACTCGCCGAACATTTCAGACTCGGTGAGGGGAATAGTTCAAACTGTTATCGACCTTCGCAGAGCCATTGACTATGTTGAGACAAGGCCTGAGATCGACAAAGACAAAATAGGCTATGCCGGAGGAAGCATGGGCGGAATACTTGGCGCAATATTCATCGGTGTCGAACCCCGGGTAAAGGCGGCGGCGCTGATAGTTGCCGGAGGAAATATGAGCCTCATGATACGGGAGAGCCAACACCCTACGATGCCGGCCATAAGAGAGTTCTTACAAAGAGAAGGCCTAAGTCACGAAGAGCTTCAAAGTCTCCTGGATCCGGTTGATCCCGTAAACTTCATCAGCAGATTCTCTCCTCGACCTGTGGTCTTCCACCTGGGAAAGCATGACACAATAGTTCCCGCAGAGGCTGGAAGACAACTCTACGAAAAAGCTGGACAGCCGAAGGAGATTTACTGGTATGACACAGGCCACGATGTCCCACTTGACCTCGTACTCGTGCGTGTCTTGGACTTCATGGACCGAAACCTCCTGGGAAAGACTTTTTCGTACCGGGAACTGAAATACTGGGCGACAAAATACGGACCCTTTATAGGCATATTAGCTGCAACGGTCGCATTAACGGCTTACCTCGGTAGGAAAGCCCTAAGAAGAGCCCTTGCCAGGGTCGCCGCCGTATCTAGAGTAGCCCGGATTCCCATTTCGATCGCTTGATGCGGGAAATTCAGGTTGGAGTGCGCGCATAGATTCCTAGTCGCGGCGCGACCCGTTTGCGCGGTGTTCGCCCATTCTCTTTTCACCCTAGCAGAGTCCGGCGCCTGCCCTAACGGTGGCAAACCCCCATGACAGAGCGGATCTGAAGCGCTATGATAGGTTTTTAAAGCTTGTAGCGATAGATAGTCCAGGCGGTTTGGTATGTTCAGGTCAGGCTATGTCTCTGTCTGGCTGTCTAGGAAGAGAGAGAAGGAGATTCTGGGAGAATGCAAGCTACATGCAGATGCGGTCGTTGCCACGGTCAATGAGATGAGGAAAGTTGTGCATGCCTTCTGCGATGAGAATCTGGAGAGCACAAAGAAAGGGTTCGAGTCAGTCTTCAAACAGGAACGCGACGCAGACGAACTGAAACGCGAGATACTGGACAAGCTTTCCAGAGGGCCTTTTCACCCGATCACAAGGGAAGAGGTTGTGAGAGTTGTGCTGACTGCGGATGACGTGGCTGCTAATGCCAAGTCAGCCGCCAGGAAAATCAGCGCTTCATCATCTAAGGACCTTCCCGAGAGGATCAAAGAAGGGCTGAAGCACCTCGCGGATATGGATGTTGAGATCGCAGAGAAGATGAGAGAAGCCTTTGTGAAGCTTGTTGATGATCCTGAGGTCGCAATCGAGGTAACTCACGAAGTGGAAAGAATGGAGGAGGAGATAGACGAATACCGCGTTGCCTTGGTAGAAGACATCCTTGGATATGGCGACAAAGTCAAGAGCATAGCCACGTGGCTAATGCTGAAAGAAGCTGTGGAGAACATGGAGAACATAGCGGATCGCTCGGAAGATGTCGCTGACGTTATCAGAAGCATAGCTATCCAAGGCTAGACAAAGAGATATGCTCTGTTCACTGGTTGCCCTCTGGCTTGAAGAGGGAGGAATTGCCCGGATGGATGCGAATGCCGTCGTGTTGGCTCTCGGACTGGGACTGTCTTTCTTCATGGCTTGGAACCTCGGGGCAAACGACGCCGCGACGCCGACAGACTGCGCCGTCGGCTCAGGGGTCATTTCAACCAGAAGAGCTGTTGTTCTCTTCGCGTCTTTCTCCGCTTTGGGAGCTTTAGCTCAAGGCTTCATGAACATCAAGACGATAGGTACTGGCATAGTGCCGGATATTGATGTCTTGGGCGGCCTTACAATAACGCTTTCAGCATGTTTGTGGGTCACCTTCTGCACGTGGAAAGGGCTTGAGATTTCGAACACGTATTCAGTCATCGGAAGCATAATCGGTTATGGTCTCATTGTGTACGGACCTTTGGAATCGACAATTGACATGTTCATGAAACTGACAATCTCGTGGATCATATCCCCACTCTGTGCCATGTTCATGTCATTGTCTTTGTACATCCTTATCAACAAAGCCTTCAGCAACCTTCTGGTCAACGAAAACTTCGTCAAGATCCTTTCCTTCTTCCTGATAGGAGCCCTCTGCTTCTCCGCATACTCGTTCGGCGCAAATGATGTGGGAAATGCAGCCGGAGTCTACGTAACAGTCGCTCAGAAGCTGGGGGGTATCCCAAGTTCCACCGCAATGTTCCTTCTGGCTATGTTCGGTTCTATAGGGATAGCTTTAGGCGGCCTAACGTGGGGTTACAGGGTTATAGAAACGGTTGCCTACAAGATCATCCGGCTAGATGTGGTTTCCGGATTTGCAGCTGAACTGGCCAATGCTTTGGTTGTATATCTCTTTGTAACCTTGCCCTACATTTTCTTCGGCTTCGGCCTCCCAATCTCAACCTCGATAGCGAGTGTCGGAGCTATCATAGGCGCTGGTCTGGGAAAAGACCGTAGAGCGGTCAACAAATCGATAATAGCCCGCCTAGTCTTGACATGGGCGTTAACAGTGCCCTGCACTGCGGCCATGAGCATGCTTCTCTACAAGGCGTCCTCCTTGCTTATCCCGACAGTTTAGATCCGTAGTGCACCGACATCGCCCAGCGCGTAGCGAACTCCTCAAGAACGCGACGCGCATGCTTGTTCTCTGGGTCTGGCTTCTACCTGTCCCGAAATAGAAGGTCTCACCTTGGCGCAACGTTTAAATAAAAACGGACCTCTTCGTAGTTAGTTGGGTTCCAAAGAGCATTGGAAGGTTGACTTGATGTCTGCGGAGTTCAAGTACATCGTCCGTCTGGTAGGCAACGACTTGGACGGGACACGAAAGGCAGCGTATGCTCTGACCAAGGTAAAGGGGGTAAGCATCCGAATGGCAGAAGCTATGCTGAGGCAGGCCAATATTCCGTTGGCAAAGCGCCTTGGGTTTCTGTCAGATGTCGAGATCAGGAAGATTGAGGAGATCGTGAGGAACATTGAGGATCGTGATCTGCCAGCATGGCTTCTTAACCGCCGAAAAGACCTTGAAACCGGCAAGAATATCCACCTCATCACTTCAGACCTAGATCTTCAGATGAAGACTGACATCGAGAAGATGAAGACCATCAGATCCTGGCGCGGGTACCGCCATTCTTACGGACTCAAAGTCAGAGGTCAGAAAACAAGGACCACCGCCAGAAAGGGGAAAGCTGTTGGCGTGAAGAAGAAAAGGGAGGCACCAATCATTGGGAGATCCTAAGAAGCAGAGGAAAAAACACGAGACTCCGAGATTCCCATGGCGATCGGATGCTCTAGAGAGCGAACTTAGACTGCTCGGCGAATACGGCTTAAGAAACAAGAGGGAACTCTGGCGCCACAGGACAATGGTCTCGAAGTTCCGGAGCACGGCAAGATCGCTCCTAAGCAGGTCGACATCTGAAAGAGCGGAAGTTGAAGCTCAGATTCTTGGAAGACTGAAGCGCCTTGGCATTCTGCCTGAAGATGCCGTTCTAGATAACGTCTTAGACTTGACATTGGAATCTGCTCTCGAACGCAGACTTCAAACGTTAGCATTCAAGAAAGGACTGGCCAAGACTATCTATCAAGCCCGCCAGCTAGTAACGCATGGACACATCGCTGTTGGCGATAGGAAAGTCTTTTCTCCGAGCTACCTCGTCCTCAAGGAAGAAGAGGGCAAGATTACCTATGCACCCACAAGCCCTTTGTCCGATACAGAGCACGCCTTGAGGCAAACGATTGAAGTCACCGCGCGCGGAGGAGAGACGAGTGAGTAAGAAGGAAGAGAAATGGGGAGTTGTACATATCTACAGCTCCTACAACAACACGATAGTACACGTAACAGACCTCACTGGGGCCGAAACCTTTGCAAAGGCTTGCGGCGGCATGTTTGTCAAAGCTGACAGATTAGAGTCCTCGCCTTACGCTGCAATGAGGGCTGCGGCACATGTGGCAAGCATCGCTCAAGACAAAGGGGTAACGGCAATACACATAAAGGTCCGGGCCCCTGGCGGTTCAGGTGCGCGCACCCCTGGTCCGGGAGCTCAGGCGGCTATCAGAGCCCTTGCGCGAGCAGGATTCAAAACCATCGGCCGCATAGAAGAGGTCACGCCTCTGCCTCATGATGGAACAAGACGGAAAGGCGGACGTAGGGGTCGGCGGGTCTAGGCTCCGCCCGACGAATATGGCCTCCGGCATTTCCTGGATAGTTTCATAGGGGAAAAGTTGAAATACAGCTCTCAATTCTTAATGAAAGAAAAAGCAACCCAACCGTGTCCGATTTTCTGTGAAAGGGATATGGACCTTGAATCTTCGAGTCCTTGAAAAGAACCAGAATTCTATGCGTTTCGTAGCAGACGGAATAAGCACTCCTTTAGCTAACTCGCTTCGTAGGATAATGCTGGCTGAAGTTCCTTGTATGGCCATACACGACGTTGTGTTTATCGAGAACTCGTCGGTCTTGCATGACGAAATCTTGGCTTTGAGGCTGGGTCTTATCCCACTCAAGACCAATCTTGACGCATACAACCTTCCAGAGGAATGCAGCTGCAAGAGTGAACTTGGATGTCACCTGTGTCGAACTGTCCTAACATTGGACACTCAGGCCAAGGATGCGATCAGAACCGTTTATTCAGGAGATATGGTTCCAGAAGACCCCAACATAGCCCCAGTCAGTGACAAAATCCCGATTGTGAAGCTGGCTCCAAACCAGAAGGTGCGACTAGAAGCCTACGCTAGACTTGGCACGGGGAAGGTCCATGCCAAATGGCAACCAGTCTCCGCTTGCACATATCGATATATGCCTGTGGTCAAGTTGGATTCGAGTGACTGCGATGCTTGCGGGGAATGCGTGAACGTATGCCCAAAAAAGGTTCTCCAGAGCAAGGGAAACAGGATTGTGGTGGCTAACCTCGTCGAGTGCATCCTATGCGAAGACTGTGTCGAAGCGTGTACAAGGAAGCCGCCAGCCATCAGGGTCATGGGGAACCAGAGTTGCTTCATCTTCAATGTGGAATCCACAGGCGTCCTTCCAGCAGAACGCGTTGTTTCCGAGGCCTTTAACATATATGAGAGAAAGTACTCAGAGTTCGTGAGTCAGCTTGCAGGGATCGAGGATGAGTCAGCGAAGACGGACTAGAAGTCCCAATCCGAACCTCACCGGACTAATCATCTTGTTGAAGAAAAAGTCGAGAGAGAATCAGGCAGCCATATGGCGAGACATATCTGAACAGCTGGCTAAGCCTAGAAGGAAGCGCATATCTGTAAACATTAGCAGGGTGAACCGTCATACAAAGGACGGCGACGAGGTCTTGGTTCCCGGCAAGGTTATCGGTTCAGGTCTACTTGACCACCCGGTGAAAGTTGCGGCACTCGATTTCTCCGAACAGGCAAGGTCCAAGATACTCGGAGCCAAGGGGCAATGCTTATCCATATCTGAGCTCTTGGAGATTAACCCGAAGGGTGCAAGCGTAAAGGTTATTGGGTGATGATGATGAGGGGAACCCAGGCGGATCACGCATCGATCGTCGATGCGAAGGGACTTATCCTAGGAAGGATGGCAAGCATAGTGGCCAAGAGATTGCTGAAGGGCGAGAAAATCATCATAGTAAATGCTGAGGAGGCCGTTATCTCCGGTAGGAGATTGAGCATCCTGAAGGAATATGAGAAATTCCTTGAGATAGGCCACTTCCGGAAGGGTCCATTACACCCGAGAAGACCCGACACCATCGTCAAAAGGGTGATTCGGGGCATGCTTCCTCGGCGCAAACCCCGAGGTAAGGAGGCCTTGAAGAGGTTGAGGGTCTACATTGGCGTGCCTGAAGAGTTGAAAGACAAAGACAGGGAAACCCTTCCTGAGGTCGATGTCGAGTATTCAAGAGGCCCTTACAGGAAAGTATCGGAACTGACCCGCAGTCTCGGATGGAGAGAGTAGGTGCTTAGCATGTCAGTTGCCAGAAAAGTATTAGTGGTAAGCGGAAAGAGAAAAACGGCGACAGCTAGAGCAACCGTGAGGCAGGGAAAAGGGAGGATCCGTGTGAACAACGTGCCTTTGGAGATATATGAGCCTCAGGTTGCTAGAGAAAAGATACGAGAGCCTCTCTTGGAGGCAGGAGAAGACATCTGGAAACAGTTAGATGTCAACATCAAAGTGCAAGGCGGTGGCTTCATGGGTCAGGCTGAAGCGACGAGGATGGCGCTCGCCAAGGCTCTGGTAAAATGGACAAAAAGTTCGCATCTCAAGACCGAACTCCTCAAATATGATAGGACAATGATTGCGGGCGATCCTAGACGAAAGGAACCTAGGAAGTTCGGAGGGCCTGGCGCGAGAGCTAGGGATCAGAAGAGTTATAGGTAGACACGCAGAGTTAAACCTGATGGAAGGAAAAAGGCAACGATCATTCCTGTGAGATGTTTCAGCTGCGGCAACTTGATCGGTGACAAGTGGGAGGAATTCGCCAAAAGAATGAAGGCCGGAGAGGTCGCAGGAAAAGTCCTGGATGATCTAGGCTTAACCCGTTACTGTTGTCGCCGTATGCTTTTGTCCCATGTTGAAATCATAAACGAGATCATAAAATTCTACGAAAAGGGAAACGTAGAGAGTGAAGAGGAAACGACATAGATGTCCACTGTAATCGAGGATGTGACGGCTCGGAAGATTCTGAACAGTCGGGGAGACGCTACGATTGAAGTCGACGTGATGACGATCGACGGAATGGGAAGAGCTTCAGCTCCAAGCGGCGCAAGCAAAGGGAAGGCGGAAGTCATAGCTTTCCCTGAAGGGGGAGTCGAGGAAGCCGTGAGGAAAGTGGAGGAGATGATTGCTCCCGAGATAATTGGGCTGTATGCTGATGAGCAGGAAGAGATAGACAATTTGCTCCATGAGCTTGATGGAACGGAAGACTTCCGGAACCTAGGAGGAAACACAGCCTACGCCGTTTCGCTAGCAGTGGCGGAAGCAGCAGCGAGCTCATACAACCAGCCTCTATTCCAGTTTTTGGGCGGATCCTTGGCGTCTGATCTCCCTTATCCTCTGGGAAACGTTGTGGGGGGCGGAAAGCACGCCTTGGGTAAGGCTACCGATATCCAGGAGTTTCTGGTTCTCCCGGTAGGCGCCCCGTCGTTTTCTGCTGCGGTGGAGGCAAACTGTGCGATACACAAGAGACTGAAAGATCTGCTCAGAAACATGGACTCGACGTTCACCGGCGGGAAAGGTGATGAAGGTGCATGGGCCCCAAACGTCTCCAACGATGAAGCCCTCGAAGCCGTATCTAGGGCCTGTAACGCGGTCTCGGATGAGGTTGGCTTCCAGTGCAAAGCTGGCTTGGATGTGGCGGCATCTTCAGTTTGGAATCCTGAGAAGAGATGCTATGTTTACATGAGGGATGGTTTAAGCCGAAGCCGAGGCGAGCAGATAGGATACGTACTCGATCTCATCGGAAAGTACAAACTTGTCTACGTTGAAGACCCTCTTCACGAGGCCGATTTCGAAGGCTTCAAGGAGCTTACCTCAAAGTCTCCTAGTTGCCTGATTTGCGGCGACGATTTGTTTGCCACAAACGCCAAACGCCTAAACCAAGGCATGAAGAAGCGGGCTGGAAACGCGATCATAATCAAGATGAACCAAGTTGGGACCCTCACAGACACATGGGAGACCACTCGACTGGCACAGGAGAATGGCTATGTTCCGGTCGTCTCTCACAGGTCTGGCGAGACCACAGCGCATCATATAGCTCATTTGGCAGTAGCATTCAACGCTCCGATCATCAAGACCGGGGTCGTCGGAGGGGAGAGGATGGCTAAACTCAATGAGCTCATACGCATTGAAGAGACGCTTGGGGACAGAGCTCGAATGGCAAAACTCGAAATATGAGGGAAAAGTGCATGGCAGAAGAAAGCAAGGAGCAAACGCCCGAGACTGCGACGGAAGCCTTGTTGCTACCGCAAGATGTGCTGCTTTCAGCTGGGATTCATATCGGCACGAAGATCAAGACAAAGGATATGGAACCCTTCATCTACAGAGTCAGAGGCGACGGACTGTTCGTCCTCGACCTGCAGAAGACAGACGAACGCATACGGATCACAGCCAAGTTTCTGGCGCGTTTCGAGCCGTCCAAGATAGCAGTCGCAGCAGCTAGGTTGTATGCTCGCGAGCCAGTGGTGAAGTTCTGTGAGATCGTGAGGGCGACGCCCATAACTGGCCGCTTTGTTCCGGGGATGCTTCTGAACCCTCTCTACCCGAATCGGATTGAACCTGATGTGATACTTGTCTCTGACCCTAAAGCTGACTTCCAAGCGGTGAAAGAAGCCTCAAGCGTCGGGATTCCAGTCATCGCATTATGTAGCACAGACAACGACTTCAGCTACATAGACTTGGCCGTTCCATCAAACAACAAAGGGAGAAGAGCCTTAGCCGTGGTACACTGGCTTCTGGCGAGGCAGATTCTGCGGGAAAGAGGCGAGATTCCTCCTGATGGCGAGATTCCTCTCTCGGTAGAAGACTTCGAAGTGAAACTGGTCGAGAAACCCCAACCGTGACAGGAAGGCACTGAGAGTCATAAGCTTCTGGCTGAAGGTCAGAGCATTTTATATTTTAGACATGACAAATAATCTAGCCAGAAGAGGGACCGGTATCTTTCAACAGGAGAGGTCAAAATGTCCAGTAAGATTAGACATTCTAGAGTTGCTGGAAGTTTCTATGCTGGTTCAGCTGAAGCCCTAAGACGACAGATAGAAGAGTGCTTCAAGCACAGGTTCGGACCTGGAGAGCTACCGAGCTTGGACAAGAACGGTTCAAGGAAGATTTTCGGACTAATATGTCCTCATGCCGGATACATGTATTCCGGACCCGTTGCTGCGAACGCCTATCACCGTCTCGCCTCTGACGGCTTGGTGGACCTCTTTGTCATTCTGGGTCCCAATCATCATGGTATCGGAAGCGGTCTTGCGGTCATGCGCGCTGGTGTTTGGCGTACTCCTCTGGGCGATGTGGAGATAGACTCGGAAACCGCCAAGGAGATCGCGAGCATGTCTGGTATCATTGATGCAGACGAGTCAGCTCATGCTTATGAGCATTCTGTCGAGGTGCAGCTTCCGTTCCTCCAGTACGTCTACGGTTCATCCTTCAAGTTTGTCCCGATCTGTTTTCTGATGCAGGACCTAGACACTTGCAGAGAGGTTGGAAAAACATTAGCCGAGGCTTTGAAGGGCAAGAATGCCGTGATAGTGGCCTCGACGGACATGACCCACTATGAGCCGCACAAAAGGGCAGCGGAGAAAGACAGCAAAGCCCTCGACGCCGTAACCAGACTCGATGAGGATCTATTCTACTCGGTCCTAAACTCACATAACGTATCCGCTTGTGGATACGGCCCCGTGGCTACCCTTATGGTAGCGGCCAGGAAGGCTGGCGTCGAGAAAGGTGAGCTGTTGAGCTACAAGACAAGCGGAGACATAACTGGTGATACGTCGTCTGTTGTTGGTTACGCCGCTCTTGTGTTTGAGAAATAGCAGATACGCGGAGACGGATACTTGAGGACACGTGCAAAAGCCTCAGCGCCTGCGAAGGTGATACTCCTAGGCGAGCATTTCGTAGTTCACGGTGCGCCAGCCTTAGCCTTAGCTATCGATAAACGGGCAACAGCCACGGCTGACTTTCGAGCTGACAGCAAAATATTCATAAAATCAAGGGCAATGAAGGCTTCAGGCTACTTTGAGGGTGACAGATTCCATGTGGAAGAAGGAGCCGAGGAAGCAAAAAAAAGACTTGAACCTATTCACGCGGTTGCCAAAAGCCTACTAGGCCGCTCAGGAAAACACTTGGGCGTCAATATTGAGATAGACTCATCAATTCCAGTAGCCGCAGGCTTAGGGTCCTCCGCTGCAGTTGCAGTCGCCTCGACCACCGCCTTGGACTATCTCTTAGAGATCGGGTTGTCGAGAGATGAGGTTTTCGAAACGGCTTTCAATGCTGAGAAGATTGTTCACGGAACGCCGTCGGGCATCGATCCCGCAATAGCGATATATGGGGGCGTCATCCAATATGCCAAAGGCGGGAGGATCGAGCCGTTGGATGTTAAGATAGATCTGCCGCTGGTGGTCGGCGACACGAGGAAGGAACGGTCAACCGGCGAGATGGTTGCTCGCGTCAATGATCTGAGGAGACGCTACCCATCCATCGTGGGCAGTATGATAGAGGCATGCGGAAAGATTGTGACGAGAAGCATCGAAGCCTTAAGAAGCGGAGACCTCAAGACACTTGGAGAGATGATGGATATGGACCACGCTCTTCTCTATGCTGTTGGGGTCTCCTGCGAACCGCTTGAGAGGCTTGTCCATGCAGCCAGAAGAGCTGGCGCATTGGGTGCTAAGCTGACTGGAGCCGGAGGTGGTGGGTGCATGATCGCGCTCACGGCGCCAGAAAAACTCAAAGATGTG
>Ga0129298_10000003_pt1 | contig 70199 bp, 75 predicted proteins | sample I19B2metaG_FD_94707 | JGI IMG/M metagenome (GOLD analysis project Ga0129298, IMG submission 94707) | Lake sediment bacterial and archeal communities from Gulf of Boni, Indonesia to study Microbial Dark Matter (Phase II) - ​I19B2 metaG | ecosystem: Environmental > Aquatic > Freshwater > Lake >... | reverse complement strand
GAGGGAAAGCTGGTCTTCTTCAGTCTCGGCAACTTCATTTTCAGACCAGATTACAGGATGCCCACATTGGCATACACTTCCATCGTTCCGCGAATCACCTACTTCGAGAATCGGATAGACGTCATCTTACATCCTATCCTAATTGATGAGTACGGAATACCTCGCTCAGACTCCAGTAGCCAAACCATTGAAAGGATTACCAAAGCCTCGACGGGCTTCAACACGTACCTAGCCGTGCAGGACAATGTCGGTTATCTATCAATAACGCGAGGATCCACTGACATCTCACATACTGCGGAGACCATCCAACCGCTCCAGAACAAGGCGCTCTCCCTCCACATTCGTAGCACATGGAATGAAGTGAAAGGTTCCCTAAGGCCGGATTGAATCCGCAAAGTGGACGCTTCATTCTGGGTCACAGATCTTGCCGTGAATCTGTGAAAGCAGGTAACTGAGCAGATGTCAGACAGACCCTTTCTCAGAGAATCGGAGGTCCCTAGCCTGACCACTTCGCGAGACTCTGAACCTAAGGTTTGAAGCGTGGGACGGGATTTGAACCCGCATGAAACCGCTCTGCAGGCGGTTGCCTAACCTGGCTCGGCTACCCACGCACTTAAGGAGAAGATAGCCTACGCTTGATGAGACTACACCCGCACTTGCCGAAAAATCGCTTGCCCGAGGTTCGGTGGTACTCGTGAGAGAATTAGCCGCTAACCGCGATGACAGCTCTGCAAACGTCGTCACCTAGCAACTACTACTTCTCCTCTGAAGCACGTAGCCCTGCGCACGTTCCTTAAATTCCCATCGTCTTGGAGCTTTCTGATGATGATCGAGAGGATTACTAACCAATCATCTTACGAGATTTGGAGCGGACCAGAGCCCAAGCTTTTGATATCCCAAAAAAATTGCGCGCACCCGCAATGCAAAGATATCGGTCACAATGCCTCTATTGAAGCGGTGCCCGCTTACGATCCGACAGCGGACGAGCCTCCCTGGTCTTTGTGCCTTCGTCTTCGTCCTATTGTTCTCAGTGGCTGTGGTAACCCCTGTTGTGCCACTCTACGCTTCGAGCCTTGGTGCGTCGTGGACCGAAATTGGTCTGATGGGGACCAGCTATGGCACAACCGCGATGCTCCTAGCTCTTGTCTCAGGAAAGATCTCTGACAGACTTGGCAGAAAGCCTCTTCTGCTTGGTAGCGCAACGCTAGGCGCCCTTGCTGCGTTACTATACTTAGTTACGGGGGCGGTGTGGCAACTCATTGCTGTTAGAATCCTTGAGGGCGTTGCATGGGCTTTTTTCTGGCCCGCAGTCGAAGCAGTTGCGACAGAGATCGTGGAGCCGATCAAGGCTGGGCGAGCGATGGGTATGGTCACAGCCTCCTATGGTATTGCTTTCGCCTCAGGCTCCTTGGTTGGCGGTTCGATCGTTGACATCATGGGTTTCGCGCAGACTTTCGCTTCCTACCTCGGGCTCTCCGTAGTATCAGTCCTAGCCGCCTTGTACTTCCTTCACGAAACCCGACCACAGAAACCTCAGCACGTCGCCCATGGCTCAGAAAATGATGTCAGTTCAAGTATGCAGAGGTCAGAGACATTATTGCTCGCCTACTTCTTGGGTGGCACGTATACCTTTGGCTTAGGAATTGTGCTCAGTCTGTTCTCTGTTTTCGCGAAGAATCTAGGCGTAGCTCTTGTCTTGATAGGAGTTCTTTTCGGGATATTTTGGTTGGGAAGGATCATCGGATCATTTGAGGTCGGACGCCTCTGCGATCGGTATGGTAGGAAACCTTTCGCAACTGCGGGAATGACTGGCTCTGCACTGGGCTTCGCTCTTGTGGCTGCTTCCACGCGTATGGAGCTACTCCTGGTAGCCGTTGCAGTCTTGGGTGTCAGCCTCGGAGCCCTGTTCCCCACGAGTATCGCTCTGATCTCCGACAGTGTACATCAATCTAAGCGTGGTTACGCCATGGGCATCTTCGAGACAGCTTGCGCCGCTGGCTTCATGTTGGCCTCAACATTCGGAGGCTACCTAGCCGACCTCTACTCCCCGCGAACTCCGTATGTCCTCGCAACAATCACGAGTGTGGCGTCCGCGGTCATCCTATCATGGAAACTTAGGGAATCAAAGACCCTGTTGCCATCAAGACATGAGCTTAGCACCGCGGCCTGACAGTCTGAGAGTCAGACAGCGCTATTTGTTAAGCGAAGAAAAAACCTGAGGTGCTCTTGTGTCTGGATCACCGAGAAATCTATGGAACGGACATTCTCATTTGATAGCGACTACCTTCCAGTAGCGGTGTATCCGTCCCTCCACCCCGCTCTGAATTGTGTCTATGTTCACGTTCCTGAAGGCCGTTAGGTACTTCGAGACTTCTTCCCTTGTAGAGAAATGGTGTATCTCCTTGAAATGCCTCTCTTCGAAATCCTCCCAGACTCTGAACGTTCCCTCTTCGATCTTTTGGCCTAGACCATACCTATAGTCTTCTAACGAGAGAAGATTCGTCAAGAACAAGCCACCGTTCTTGAGTACCCTGTGAACCTCTTGTACTGTTCTCTCAAGATCCTTCCCAACAGAATGGTGTATGACGCTAACACTAACCACAGCGTCAAGGCATCGACCCGCGAAAGGTAGGTTTGTCATGGATGCATGTACGAGTGCCACCTTCGCAGTTTTCTCCATATGAGACTGCGCTCTAGTCACTCTCAATGCGTTTCGCGAAAGATCAACTCCCACAACGTCGAAGTCATTCTTGGCCAAGCAAATGCAATGCCTACCAAGGCCGCATCCCAGATCGAGAACAACCATAGCGCCATGCTGCTTGAGAAGCGGCAGCGCCTCGACCACAAATGGTACCGGCTTCTTCAGCCTTTCAGGTATCTGTTCTAGAGCGGAATAATATCCATCCCAAACCTCATTCAAATGTGGCAGCATCCTTCGCAGTTCATGCTCAGTTCATTCCCCCTGGCGCTAGGCACCCGTGCATCCGACTCCTGCGCTTGCATCTTTAAGAAAAAGGTAGTCGTCACGTTGAATGAGTCTTCCGAATGCGAAAGCGCAGAACGATACAGGTAGACTCTCCCTTCTCGGTTTGAGGATACTCGAAAGCACGGAGAGAAAACTGTTGCCAGTTTCCTGCGAGAAAGATCCTCATCTTCTTGAAAACGACTTTGCACCAAAGAGCTTTGCGCTCCTCAACTCTGGTGGTGAGACAGCTGGTGAATCCATTTGATACGCAGGATGGATGGAGAGCTGATGAATCATCGCCTTTGAAGAGAAGAACAGCAGCACTGCACGAGTACGTAAATAGATCATGTTTCCTAGCGGATCAAGCCAAGACTTGAAGTGGATTCGAAAGTGAACTTGATATTTCTTGGAACAGGCGGCGCGACTATCACGCCAAGACCTGGGTGCAAGTGTCGGGTTTGCTCGTTAGCTCGCTTGCGTGGTGTGCCCTATTCGAGGCTGGGTCCGGCGCTCTTCGTTCAGGAGTTGAATGGTCTCTTTGATACTCCAGAAGAGATTGCTGTGGAACTAGAAAGAAACGAGATCGGAACAGTTGACAATGCCTTCTACACGCACTGGCATCCGGATCATACAAGTGGTATGCGAGTCTTCGAGCAGCTGAATCTCGACATCTCTTTCAAGAATCGAACTTGGGCGAAGAAGACCACAACAGTACATCTTCCTCCGAAGGTTGAGGACGACTTCAGAAGCTATCTCGGACTGATGGAACGCCTCTCTCATTTGGAAGAAATGAACTTGATCGCTCTTCGGAGAATCGGAGAGAGACAGGTGATTGAAATTAACGGCGTCCTTCTTCAGTGCTGGCAAATGGCAAACCCTTCTCTGTACGCATACCTGATGGAGGAGAAGGGGAGGAAGGTGCTCTTGGCTTTAGACGACACCTTCCGCTGGGTTCCCCCCGAAGATGTTCGAAACGTTGATCTAGCAGTTCTCGAAGCAGGTTGGTTCGAACGAGCTCCAGACGGGACGCTTCTGATCGGCGCGGATAACCCCATCAGAAGAACTGAGGCCCCTTTCGAAGAAACCCTCGAGAAGGTCCGTCTCATAGGGGCTGGAAGGACGGTTCTAACCCACATCGAAGAGATCTTTCAACGGACGTACGATGACTTGAAGGAACTCGAGAAGCAGTATGCCCACCTACGCCTCAGCTTCGCATATGATGGTCTCACTATCCAAATCTAGGCGTGGTCAGCAGCGCTGGACTTTCTAAGGCCGTTCTGATTCAATCTCCGACCTCATGTATTTTCTGCCAGAACTTTCTTAGAGTAAACCGCTCTGAGTTCGGACCATTTTGTTTCAGTTCTTCTTGCATACTACATGGATGTGTCTGCTTAGGGGAACGCAATCCAATAGTTCGCTTAATCTCATCTCTAGACTTTCCAATATCTCTGTATCTTTCGGAAGTTCTGGCAAATAGTCCGAGATGATTCTCACTCCCTTTATGACGAGAACCTTGAATCCTGCCGCTACACAAAAGCTCACGATTTCCTCTTTCGTGAACGTTCTAATCAGAGGAATGCCTGCTGGGGATTGAAGAAAGATTTCAGTTTGAAGTATCCTTTGCGCCTCGGAAAAATCGGCCCTCAAGGCCTCCCTGATAATGTGAAAGCCCTTGTTGGCAACTGTCAACGACAGTATTCCCCCTTTCACCAGAACCCTGACGAACTCACGGAGAGTCTTCAGCGGTTCCGCGTACCCGAAAGCGAGATGGCAGAGGATTGCGTCGAAACACCCGTCGTGAAAACAGAGTTGGTCCATGCTTCCTCGAACGATATTGACTCTTTGAAGTACATCGTTTTTCCGAGCATTTTCTATCGCTTTGTTAAGCATCCTCGGGGAAATATCGAGGATTACAACCATATGACCCCTCTTCGCGAAGGGAATGGAATAGAAGCCTGTGCCCCCGGCCACGTCTAGAATTCTCTTTGGTTTTCCAAGAAACATGCTTTCGAGTGTGGAGAAAATTATCTGGTTCCTTATCTTGGCTTCAATGCCTGAGTGATATCTTTCATCATATTCTCCAGCAATTAGATCATAATGCTTCATCAATTCATCCAGTTTCGCGCTCATTGTACCAGATGAACCTTCCACACGGATTGCTCAGCGCTTGAAAGCACTCTAATAGGATTTGGGCTCTCCGCTAATCAGCACAATCTTGTCGACGTTTGATTTCTGGTTCCCAAACCTCATGCAGTTTTGCCGACCCGACTCGAATCATGTCGCTTACGGACTTGGAAAGCTTAATTCGCTTTCAACTATAGAATGCAGCAATGATCTGATTTGGAGTTCTTCGACATTTTAGGCCGGAGACATTCAGTCCGCTGCTACAGCTCGAAGGCCGTGGAGGATAACAAGCTGACCCGAATCTTCCAAGCTGCCAATATGGCTCCTTCGGCAGGTAACCTTCAGGCATACGAAGTCTATGTAGTAGGAGGCCAGAATAAGAGAGATGCCTTGGCGAGGGCCGCGCTTGGCCAGGATTTCATTAGGGAAGCACCAGTGTGCCTCGTCTTCTGCGCGAATCCAGCACGATCTGCTTTCAGGTACGGAAGCCGAGGTGTCCAGCTGTATTGCATTCAGGACGCCACCATAGCTGCCACTTTCGCAATGTTGGCGGCGGTCGACCAAGGTCTAGCAACGGTTTGGGTTGGAGCCTTCGATGAAGAAATGGTACGGTCTGTTGTTGGGGTGAAATCAGTTCGCCCTGTGGCCTTGCTACCTATTGGCTATGCCGCTGAGCGGCCTGAGCCTATGGGTAGACGAGCTGTCGAGGATGTTTTTCATCAGGTGAAATAAACAAGGCGAATGGAAGGAATTGTTCATTCGAACTACGATTCGCCAGGGTAGAGCGAAGTGTCCGTACTGCGGCGGTTGCCTCTTCTGGTCGTACGGTCGATGGTTTTGCTCTTTCTGTAGGATCTACTTATAGAATCCTACGGCTCACTATAGTCGGCGCAACAGGAGCAACTGCGTCTTTCGATGGTGCTACTCGGCTGCCAAGTTCATATTCTGGAGAGCATACCTCTGGAGTGGGCGGCAGAGGTTAGAGATGCCAGATATTCTTGCCCGGGATGTGATGATCAAGGAGGTCTACACAATCACAGGAGATAAGAAAGTCGCTTTTGCCCGTCTCATGATGCTTCGGCACAACATCGGGGCGCTTCCGGTTGTGGACAACAACAATGTTGTGGTCGGCATTATCACCCAGAGAGACATAGATCTGGCAGGTGCTGATGTCTCGGACCTGTTAGTCTCGGACTTGATGACTCGATCCCTCATCAAAGCCAACGAGGCGACCCCGCTACGTTGGATAGTTGAGAAGATGATCAAGACGGGGATTCAGAGAATTCCGGTAGTGGATGAGAACTCGAAGTTGCTCGGGCTTGTTACACAGACGTCTGTGATTAAGGCCTCTTTGATGTACGACCTCCTCAAATGATCTTGCTTCATCGTGAATGTCGCAAGGCGTTCCACGTGCAGCCATCATGGAGCAGAGAAGCGCAAAAGTATTTGGCGGCAGGAACGCATTAATTGTAAGAGAAGAGCTGCGTTTCCTAGGCTTGAGATCTTACCCGCGCTGTGTTCATCCAAACTTTGAACCATTCGATCCAGTTGAGCTCGCCTTCGAAACCGAGAAGATCGTTTGTAGAGATGACGCGAGAAAGTATGCTGACTTCTACGGAACCGGGGTCTACGGCGGGATCGCAACAGGCTACGCGGTAGGCTGTTGCCTCAGGTGCGTTTTCTGCTGGGTCGATTGGAGTAGAGACTATCCGGAACGGTTCGGACAGTATTACTCGCCTGATGACACTTTCCGAATGCTAAGAGCTGCGGCTCAGAGGGCCGGCGTGAAGAAGCTAAGGATTTCCGGAGCCGAGCCGACAATCGGTAAGAGTCACCTGCTTGCTCTCTTGGAGCGCGTCGAAGCCTCTGAGTTCGGGTCATTCGTTCTAGAGACGAACGGTATCCTATTTGGGGTTGACAAGGACTATGTCAGGGCGTTGGCGCGCTTTGAGAAGCCACACATCCGCGTGTCCCTGAAGGCTGGAACTCCCGAAGCATTCACGAAAAAGACTGGCGCGAACCCCGAGAGCTTTGAGCTTCCCTTCCGCGCGGTAGAGAATCTCCTCGACTGCGAGGTTAACTTTCATGTTGCTGCCATGAGTGCCGACCCTCGAATCATCGCTCCGGAGGAGAGGAGAAGACTCATCGAACGCTTGGCAGAGATAGACCTAGGACTTGCCTTGAACTTGGAAGAGGAAGTGGTCGATCCCTACAAAACGACACTCGCTCGACTCAGATATGCTGGCCTCCATCTAGAATGGCCGCTCAAGAAGATCTACGCTCCCGCTCTGACAAAGAGTAAGGAGAAAACGAGAGCCACTTGACTCGAGTAGTATTCGTAAGGAAAGCAAGGAAATCTGACATACAGTCAATAAGTGGATTAACGCTTGAAATGCACAATTACCTCGCGAAATTGATGGGCATCACATTTTCTGTAGGAGAACTGAAACACGAGGAAGTCGACCAGTCCGACTTAGAAAAACACAATTTCTACGTTGCAGCCATAGGCGAGAAAGTCGCAGGATATGTAGCTTTCAGCAAGAAGATTCTCGAAGATGAATGGTATGGTAAATACGTACATTTGTATGAACTCGCCGTTGCAGAAGCTTTTCGCGGAATGAAGATAGGGCAAAAAGCTCGTTCAAACTGTAGTCGATTATGCCAAGAGAAATGCGCTGAATATTCGAGTCGGGACTCATATCAGGAACAGACGAGCAGTTTCTTTCTTCAGAAGGTTGGGTTTCAAGCCGTTAAGCATGGATTTCATGTTGGACCTTAACAAGAAACTCAACATTTGATTCTTACGCCCTTACTACCGATTCTCTACACACATTGAATGCCACACACCTACCTTCTTGAATCCACATTTCTCATAGAACCTGTCCGGCCCTTCCTCCACTTCTGCAAATACCTTCTTCACTCCGCGCCCGAAAGCAACGTCAAGGAATTTCTCAACTAGGCGTGAACCGACTCCTCTCCTGCTATACGCCTTGTGAACCATTGTTGAATGGATCATCGCTTCGGCATTCTTCGTTGGAACAACAAACCCGAGAGTGTACCCTACAACTTCATCATCCTGTCCAGCAACCAAGAAGATCACGTCAGGGTTGTCCATGGAATTCAAGTAATCCTGCTCAGAGAATGTAGTATCCATCTGGGATGCCTCAATTTCTAGGCAAGCGTCAATATCTCGAGCTTTTGCCTCACGAATTATCACGGAAAACTCACGAACCTCTCTAAGCCTAAGGATCTAGCTCCTTCAAAGTTCTCTCGTCCACCGGGAAACGGATTCCTTCTCTTCTACAGAAATCCACGGTATCCAGATAGAAGCCCATCAGCATTCTGAAAAGTGCTGCCCGTTTCAGATTTCCATATCTCAAGCGTTCGATTCTATCGAAGCGCCTGGGCAGCTTCGAGAATCCTTTGTGAGCTTTGAAGATCTCTCTGTCGCTGGTAAAGGCAGATTGGTTTAGCGAGGCGACCACAAGAGCAGCTGATTGGGTCACAAGATCCACATTGTCCTTCAGAACTATGTCGTCGTGATTTAGAAAGGCGTTCTTGGCTCGACAGAAGTCCTCATAGGATTCTAGCAGAGCTATTTTGGCCGATTTTCGAAAGAGCTCTTCCGGAATAGATCTGGCCCTTGCTTCAAGTTTTGGAAGAAGCGCCAACGGGTCATACAATGGAAGAATCTTTCTGAAGCCTCCTAGAAGCTCCGGAAATTCGCTGGTGGGCGTACTGAGCTGGGACAGTGCGCCTTTCAAAGTCTCGTAGACTATGCTGCAGAATGTAGCATTCACGATCCGGAAACGGAAGGAATCAGTACACGGCTTTCTGACGATAACTATCAGGTCAATGTCCGAATATTTCTCAGCCGTCCCCCTTGCAACTGAACCGTAGATCCCAGCCGCCATCATGCTCTTTCGAAGTGCTCGTCGAAGTCCAGCCACAACCGTCCTAGCAATTCGTAGCTTTTCAGAAAAGATCTCGTGCTTTCTTAGCATCGGACTGCTAACCTCCATCTTCTATCAGAGATACGGAACTCCAAATTGGCTAATCAAGGCTGTTGAGGGTAGTCCTCAGCAGGATAACTTGAATACTTAGCGAGGTCAGTCGATCGTCCTAACGAGAGTTTCATGGGATTTCATGTTAGGCAGGCCCTTCCAGACGATCGTGAAGCAATTCTTGAGATAGCGAATGCTCTCCATCCTGAATGGTTTACTGAACTCGGCATAGAGGATATTGCCAAAGACCTTCAAATCGAGCAGGCACTGGTGGCGGTGGACGACGAACGGGTCGTCGGTTTTGTCATTTACTGCGTCGCTAAGGATGGTAAGACGGCTGAGTTAAGTTGGATTGCTGTTCGCCCGGAGCTCCATAGAAGAGGTATCGGCCGAGCCATGATAGAAGTTCTTCAAGCGATTCTCACAGAACAAGGTATTCTTGCACTAGAAGTATCTACAGTTGCTCCAACGATTGAACGCGAGCCCTATGCTAGAACCCTCAACTTCTACTCCGCGATGGACTTCTCATACGTCAGAATCGATAAGGAGTGGTATGCAACGGGCGTTGACAGGCTCCTATTGAGGAAGATTCTTTCAAGGAAAACTATGCCACTGGACAGGCGCTTGAAACCGAGCGCATAATCTTATGGCATGCACTCAACGTGTGTTGCGTTTTGTCTCTCATACTCTTGTGAGGCGTTCCTTGATTCTGGATAGAACTATCGCAAGACGAGGTGCACTAGCGAGCGACTAGCGTCTCTTTCACGATCGCCCCAAGGTAACCGGAAATTCCCATAAAGGCCATTGAATGTGCACGCGCAGAGGAAACAGTAGTTGAGATTCATCGTACTGGATAGCGAAAGCAGTTATGCTCGTGGCTTGACCTTGGGAAAGATGATACGAGACATCTGCATTCACAACCTGTCGTTTCTCAAGGAAGAATTGTTTCGCGATGGCTTGAGTCTGGAATACGGACTAAGGCTGGGGTCAGAAAATGAGAGGGCCATTGCAGAACATTTTCCCCAACTACTGGAAGAAATTCGAGGTCTCGCGCATGGGGCTGACTTGCCGTACAGCTACATACTGCTCGAGACTGCCTTTCCATTCGTACCTAACGCTCGTTCAGATTGCACCTTGCTTTCAGCCTTCGGTGCCGCGGCCGCTGATGGAACTCCTCTGGCTGGCAGGAACTATGATTTTCTCTCGGGCTTTAGCAAATGCAATCAAGTACGAATCGTCAAGAAGAGAAACGCGAAGTTCTCTTTCGTGGGCGGCACCGTCACAATACTCGGAGTTGAGGAGGGGCTAAACAACGCAGGCCTGTTCATCGGTGATGCAGGTTGTGAGCCGAGACAGCTACCATCGTCTCGGGGGTTGTCATCAAGACAAGTCATGGAGCTAGTCTTAGAGAACTGCTCGTCTGTTGACGGAGCCGTTGATTTCCTCCGCGATGCTCCAAAATTTGCCAACAGTGCGGGAACTTGCTATTTGGTTGTTGACAAGAAAGAAGCTGTCGTGGTTGAAATGGGTTTGAGCAGATGTTGCCTGAGAGAATCTGAAGAAGGCACTCTGGTTGCGTCTGACAAGTTCCTAACCGCCGCTGCAGAAGAGATGAAGCCTTCTGAACCAACAGCGCTTACCAAGTATAACCTCGCTATGCGACATCTTCGTGATAACAAGGGCGGAATAGACGAGGCAGTTCTGCAGCGTCTTCTTTCAGACCATAGAATTCCTATTTGCGCCCATACCGAACCTTCCACATTGCGTTCCGTTGTCGCGAAAACGAACCAAAGCAAGATAATGGTGAGTGACGGCCAGCCTTGTACCTCAATGTTTCACGAAGTCTGGATTCCAACATGATAGCTCTTTGCTAGTTGTCAAGTGCACTCAGCGATTCTTGAACTCAATGGTCTCGTCATACGTTCCATTCCTCAGCCTAGTCTTGAGAAAGGCAAGGAAGCTGAATCCAGACTCAAAGACTCCCGTTCTCAGGCCGACGAAGATGCTGATGAATATAACCGCTCCAAGCGACCCCTTGTCGCATTCGCCCATGCATTGATCACCCTGCCCATCACCAAGTCAATGGCAACTTTGAGATCGATCGCGGCAACCCATAGAGTTCCTCCAAACACGAGTGGAGTTGCGCATACGGGTCTTGTCTTCCCCCAGCAAAGAATGGCAAGAATACCCACCGTCATCATGCCGACCCCTGACACCAACAAAACGGGATTTGTCAAGCCAATTCACCGGAGGAACCGTGGTCGTTATCGAGTATCTGAGAACGGATGAAACATGACTTAAGGACGATGGGCCTTAGTAAGGAAGTGTTTCAGACTGTTGTCCGACAGAATCAAGAACTTCATCAAATTGGATGTGCCTCTCACACACTCTCCAGCCCAGCTCTGCCATGTGGATAGTCTCTCGATGGTTTTGAAGTACATGGGAGACGAATACGAGCCTTGGTATATCGGTGGAACATCAGGTCGCTTCTTCGGATTCGGTTATTACCCAACGAACGAGCGCGTAAGAATCGGTCTCGGGTCCTACCCTCTGAAAGCTCTACTCACCTTCCTTCGGGAACATCGTTACGCTTTCAGATTTGACGAGGGGAGAACATGGAAGGATGCCTTTGTCTCTCTGAAGAAGTACTTGGTCAACGGGACACCGGTCCTGGTGATTAGTCACATGGGTTGGCTTTCCTACAACAAAGAGTATGAAATGTTCCGCACCATGGGTGGCGTCGTTGATCATTACGTGGTGATCACCGGTTTCATGGATGATGAACTCGTCTACGTGAATGATCCCAATCCAGACACCCCCATGAAGAATGCACGATTGCCTCTTGAGGATTTCAGGATTGGCTGGGGTGAGAAGTTACTGAAACTCCAAGGACTGAGATGCCCAATGTTAGTCGTGAGGAGAAGAGAACGGAGCCCAGAAACTAAGCGGATATTAGTCAAGGCGCTTCGGCGAGCACTGAGGCTGATGAAGACTGATAGAGGCTCGATGGGGCTTGCTGGCATGAGAAGAGCAAGCGAGGAAATACCGGAGCTTCTTCGAAAGGACGCAGTTTCGATGAAGAATTCCCTTAGTGAGTTTGCCTTCTTCACCTTCAGAGTAGCCGCGACGGAAGCCAATTTCGCAAGCAGATTCATGGACTACGTAGCTAGGGAGTTGGCCATTCCGCAGCTAGAGTACTCTGCCTCGAAGTTGCTCGTTGCATCCGAATTCTTTGCACGATTGAGAGAGCTTTTCATGGATGCCTCGCGGGGGCAAGTCATGACAGGCGACATCGCCAATGCGGTCAAAACTCTCTTGGTTGGGGCCTGGCAGGCGGAAACAGAGTGTTTCGCCAACTTGGATAAGATAACTCGCGAGAGATTACCAGCGTTATAGTAGGTTTCCGGCGAGTTGAGGTTGCCATAGATTCAGTGGGCCAATAAGAAGAAGATGGATTTGCTACATTGATGTTTGGCTCGCATACCGTTGAGTCTAGCGAACTAGTCAGGATAGGCTGGTGGTGCCATAAGAACTTGGGCGGAGAATAGGACAATAGAAATGATGAGTGTAAGAATACCAGCAGAGAACGCCACGACCATTGCCTTTTTCAAGGTTGGTCTCGGCCCAACCTCAGAGTAGAGTAGCATCGCAGCCAAAAGCGTAGCCAGCAAAGATACGTTTGCAGCAGTAACCGTGACTACCACGAATGGCCTTAGCGATCTGGATATTAACGGCGTAATGGCAGCGAGGGTCCATGCGCCACTAACGAAAAGCATCAAAAGCGACATGAGAACTAGCCAGACTGAAGGTTTCTGTTAGCTCATGAGTTCGTCACATTTCACTTCGCGATGATCTTCTCCGCGATCGACTTCCCGTAATTGGTGCACTTTGAGATTTCGTTTGCAATGAGCGGCCCTTCCCCCGCACCTGACGGAAGGAGGACAGGGAGCCCTTCTGTAACTATCTTCATTCCATAACTCTTCATAAATTTCTCGAGTATACTCAGTCCACCGATCGGTTCGTCCTCGTAGCGTGTATCGAATGCTGCCCCTTTCTTCTCCCTCAAGTTGACTTGCCTGAGGGATTCCATGAATCGTTTGACACCGTCCGGCACGTCCTCCATGTGTGTAGGCGTTCCAAAGATTATCGCGTCGAAAGCTTTCAGGTCATCCGTCCTTATCTCAATAATCCTCTTGCATTCGGTTTCAATGCCTCCGGACATCAAGCCGTCACGTATCGCTTTTGCTGCTCTCTCTGTGTTGCCGTATAGTGTGTGGTAAACAACTAACGCTCGCGCCATTCGGATCTCTACCCGCATTCTAACGTATGCTTGCATAATCTTAGTTTTTGCTAGTCGCTGTCCCCCTTTGGCGGTGCTAGGTTTGCAGAGTCATGTCGCTCCCGAGAACATGGATCCTTTCTTTCTTTGATCTTTCCACCCACCGACTCGACAGCCTTTCTAGCTTGCTCAAGACCTTCCAGATGCTTCTTTATCTCCATCGCACCCTCACGTCTGAAACGTCCAAGCGAGATGTACACAGGCACCTCTTTCACCTCCTTCTAGACTCGAAGAGCCAAAAGGCGATCGCCGATAGAATCTCCGAAATCAGGGCAACCCGGGATTGCTTTTTTATCCCGATCAAGCAAGGGGGTTACAGAGCTCGAAGTCTGGTTAGCTCTAAGGCCACCTCCGATAGCTACGGACCGTTTGCTTCCCTCCTCTACGGCGCGCATTATCAGTTCTTTTGAAATACCAAACGTCTTGCAGGAGGCCTTCGATAGCCACGTGTTAAGCGGTCAAGCTTCAACTATGGATAGTTTGAGTTGAGTGACACCGCGCGTCTTCATGAGTTTCCGAGCGAGTTCCTGAACTCTCGCCGTCTTGCCTTTAACTGAGACGATCTCCAGACAACGAGATTTGTCAAGGTGGATATGTCCACTCGAGTTAACTACGTCTCTGTATTCATGTTGAATGTGTGTCAGAACTTCCTGCAATCCGTGAGGTCGGTGATCATACGTGAGCAGAATTGCGCCAACGCCCATCTTTTCCTTCTCTGCAGTCCATGTATATTCCGCTATGAAATTCGTTATGGCAACTTGCAGTGCCTTCGACCGATCCCGATAACCGATCTTCCTCGCGATATCATCAAAACGCCTCAGCAGGCTCGCCGAAACTGAAAAGCTTGTTCTCTCTACTCCCCGCATCCATCCCACCTCAACTCAAACCTACATTTCTGACCTATTTCGCATCTCCGGAATCCTTTCAGCGGTTTTAAAAGAAGGGAAATGGGTATTACTCGCCCTGAGTTTGGTATTACTATGATTTCCAGCAAACTGGTGGCCTTCACTTCGGTTACTTCCGCCCTGACAGTTCTGCTTAGTTTTGTGACGATTCCGTTCTTGATGGGTGTGCGAATTCATTTCTTCCAGCTGGGGATAATGGTTGCTGGGGTTGTCGGGGGACCAGTTTCAGGTCTGGTGACTGGGGCACTTGGGGGTCTCTACGTAGCTTCACTAAGATCTGACCCTACAATTGTCGTCGGCAATGGTTTACTGGGATTGTTCACGGGACTTCTCGCTCGCAAAGTAAGGCCTGCCCTTGCTGCCATCGGGGCATGGGGACTGGTGCAAGCACCTTGGATATATCTGACTGGCACCTTCGTTTTCCAAGTTCCTCCAACTCTCATGCAACTGGTTCTCGTGCTTCTTACAATAGAGGATACCGTCTGCGCGATGCTTGCTGATGTTCTTTCAAATTACTTCCATCTCCGCGATCTCGTAATAGGCAGACAGCAGGTTGCACAAGGCTAGAGTAGTCAACTTCTCATCCCATGCCGTTACCTAGTGTCGTAAGATCTCGGGCTTTCGAGATCTCGTACCGAAGTCAACAATCCACCTCAGCAGAAGGAGTGCAAAAGAAGTTTCAAACCAAGCAGTGACTCACTGTACATTCTAGGTCTCCATCACCATGTTCTTAGTTCGCTTCTTCTGTATGCCCAAGCTCGTGATTTCTTGAGGAGAATCATGAACCCTTGCGTGCTTTGATGATGATCCAGCATGGTACTTTCTTCATGAACTCATAGAGTCGGCGAGCTTGTCGGCTTCTCGAAATGTCCTCTCGATCTAAGGGATGCAAATCATTCTCTTTCAGTCTCTCAAGCTCAAGGTATCGCTCAATAGCAAATCCGTTCTTCAATAGGGCATCAAAATAGTCCTGCAAGGTCCTGTAGTAAGAGTACATTCTAACCGTTGAACCATCAGGCAGTTTTTCAGTCCACCGGACAACTCTTCGCTTGAAGTAATCTCCAATCACAATCGCGGTGTTTTTCCCTCGAATACTAACAAGTTTCCCCTCGAATAATGGATGAGTCATGCTAAAAGTGAAGAAACCGCCATCGACAAGAACTCTATTCACTTCGGCTACTGTCGTATCGAAACCTAGAGTATAATGCAAGGAGATAGCGGTCATCACTATGTCGAATGTCTCATCTCTAAAGGGTAGATTTTCCATACTAGCAACCAACAGATTCACCCCTGCGTCTTCGTGTCTCGCAAGTCTCTTCGCGTACAGTATCTGCTTTGTCGATACATCGATTCCGGAGGCGTCCGCTCCCCATTTCCAAAGTGCGATAGAATTTTGAGCACCTCCGCAGCCGATTTCGAGAATCCTCTTCCCCCTCACATCGCCTAGCACTCGGCACCGAGTTTCACTTGGGACAAATTCCCCCCAGTATACGTCATCGGTAGGAATTCTCATCCTTCGCTGGTAGTCCTCAGAGATTTTATCCCAGCTCCGTTTCAAAGAAGAAGACAATTTGCTAACCTGAGTAGTGTAGCCGTTCAACCGAATAGCTATTACCCGAGGTTGGGGTCAGGTATCGCTACTATTTGTGGGCTTGCGTTCCGGGGAGTCATTCGGTCGAAGAGGACTCCCTCGGTTTGGCCAATCGTCAATGGAGGCGGTTGGTTCTGAGCAGACTTATTTCTGGTCCAGCAAGCTTCGAATCCTCTGCACGAACTCTGAGCTCTCTCCTTCAACCGCCTGTAAATCTATCTCTTCAGGGGACCGTACGCCGACACCCAGCTCTGCGGCCCTCGCGATCTGTTCTTGCTCGAATACCTTGCCGGCAGATACTTGTGGCGTGGTTCCAAACATCCGTAGGATGGCCACACCAACGGCGTCAACTGCCACTCTGTCGTTCCCCGCGATCATTGCACTTGGGCTGACAATTTTCCCGGAGGCAGGCCCGCCGCTGACGAAGGCCTGGATTCCGTCCATGATTATCAGGTCGGTCCTGTATGCTTGGTTGATCTCAGCTATCAGGAGTCGGTGGTCAGGAGAGGAGTGGAGTTCCTGCATGTAGTTGTAGCTGTAGTCCGGAAACGGAGGAAATCTAGTGACGAGACCCACCGAATTCTTGAGAGACATTGTGAAGTGCCCTCCATAAGCATGAGTCTTCAGGCAACAGGTCTGCACAACCCTATCCGCATCGCGAAAGGTCTTAGCGATGAGGAAGCCTCTCTTCCAGTGGGAACCTTCAGGATTGACGTGAACAAGTTCACCGTCTGTTAGATCATCAATGACCACGACTTTGAATCCCAGTTTTCGTGAAAGCTCAAAGACGCCGCGGCTTTCAAGTACATCCCTAGTCGACCCCATGCCACTACGCTCGGCCAACGTGATCTCCCTAGTGCCTGCATCCTTCAGCGCTGTCACCAAGGATGAGAGGGTGTCTAGATGAGTTGATGCGGGGAATTCATCAGCGCTGTTGAAGTTAGCCTTGAGCGCGACGCTCTTGCCCGCGAAGGTCTTCAGATCAAAGTTTGAGAGAAGAGTTCTGACACCGAGCGCCCTGTCCTCAGTCTTGGTGAGGAAAACTTTGGTGCGCTGGACAGTAGGGATCTGTGGTGCCTCTCTTCTTGTAAAAATGTACCCCGCCGAGGCCAACGCCAACCCGGCACCTATCAATGTGGATACTTTAATGAAATCTCGGCGGCTGACTTTCTTCATATATCAACCGATCTTGTCGGCTCGACATTTAAAGTCAAAGTATATCGTGTACGTAGGGTTCGGCTAGACTCACGCTGTCATGCGTCTGAGGATCTACTCATACCCAATTGGTCTTTGTCAGGGACAAGACACATAAGTCAACCCTCACAGTGCACTTACTTCTCCGTGACTGCTGTTACCATCCTAGCAGAATTTGCTTTTTCCAGATCGCGTGCAAGAATGACCTTATCGATTCCAGGTCGGAAGAAGTTGGGAATCCTTCCACATACCGTCATTCCATGCTTGCGATAGAGGCAAATTGCGACCTCGTTGTCGTGTGCTGTATCCGTATGAAAGACGCGCCCACCTTTCTCCTTCGCCCAAGCAAGGCTCTTCTCCATCAAGACTGAGCCGACACCCTGACCGTGGAACTTTGGGTTGACGATCAAGTAGTCTAGGTAAGCTACTGCGAACCAAGCGTCGAAGAGCACGACTGCGATGCCTGCAACCTCGCCATTCATTACAGCAACGAATACACCGTCAGGTTGATCTCTTAGGCTCTCTGCGATTATCTGGTCTGCATCGTATGCATGCCCTGTCGGGCTTGGCATCTGTGCTAGGATCTCGCGTACTCGCGGCAGATCATCGCGCAGGTAGTTGCGCACCGTAATTGTCGTTCTTCCCCCGCTATTCAAGCCTAGTAGACACTGTACTTTCCAGTCTTCTTGAGATCTCGTTCAGTGAACCTCAGCGATGCGATCCCTACTAATATGTAGACTACGGCAAGAATCGTCAACGCCGTGATGTCCTTCGCAAGAAAACTTGGTTCCGTTCCCTTGGTGAGGGCGGCACGGACTATCGTGTTACCGTAGGTGAGTGGTATCATGGCTGAGGCAGCTTGAGCCCAGTTTGGGAGTAGGCTGATCGGACAGATCACGCCCCCAAACGCGTAGAAGAGCAGGATTAGAGTGTTGGATGTATTCGTTCTGTCCCTGAAGTAAAGCGTGAACGTATTGATGAAGAGAGCAAAGCCGTACATCGCCACGAGCGTAAGAATGAAACCGATGCCAAATGCACCCATGTTGATTTTGCCAAAGCGCAGGCCGAATGGAACGCTTATAAGTAGTAAGAAAACGAAGTCTATTGTCGCGCTGAAGATTCCAGATAGTATGTGGCCTGCCATCAGCAGAAATCGGTTTACGGGCGTCAGGAGCACAGCTTCTAGCACTCCTTGCCTCATCTCCCAGTAGCTTACCCTACCAACCGCGAATGCGGTGCTGAACGTGTAAATGTAAAGCGCGTTCCCTATCGCAACGAACGTAATGTAGTCCGATGTGCCCGTTGCCGATTTGAAGAGTGTTCCTAGATATCCGCCAAAGAGCTTCTCGTACAGTAGATAGGCCGAAGCAAGCGTTGTAATCGGCCAGAAGAATCTCAGTGCGAAGCGACCTATGGCCCATACTCGGTAGGTTTGTATGATGTCCTTCCATGCTGTCGAGATGAGAGCCCTGAAGTAGGTCGGCAAGATCATAGTCCCCTAGAAGAGACTCAGGGTACCCTCCTTCTTTGCACGGCGTTCGATCAAAGCGATAAGGTATTGGGAGAAGAGCATGAACGAGAGCCCCATGATTGCCATAGCTAGCAAATCGAACCAGATTCTCAGTATGGTTTCTCCTCCAATCAAACTGAGCCTTGCGGCATGAATACCATATGTCAAAGGCAGAATAGATGCTACCGCTTGTAGAACTCCGGGAAGAATTCTTACCGGAAACCTCAGCCCTGATAGAAAGTCTATGGGTTCCTGAACGGAGACAAATATCGCGCCACCCTCCCTAGTCAGAACTGCAACGCATCCAAAACACATCCCCAGACCAAGAAGAGAGAACGCCGACAGGAAAAACGAACTGAATACAGCGACTGGATCATGTACATTGATACTTACAAAGGGGGTGAACGCAACTAGGAGAACTATCGAAACGAACATCCAGATGTTCAGGAGCAGGCCCGCTAAACCTGAGCCAAGCAGAACGGCGAAGCGACTGGCAGGCGTCAGAAGCATGATCTCAAGGGTACCCTGTTCTCTCTCCGCGTCGAAGAAGTTGCCAGCCAAGAGCGTGTTTGTGTAGGCGTTGTAGATAACTTGCCCAGCCACTAAGAATCCGATGATAGGCAGGTCTACGGACGGCTCTACTGATAGAAGAATATCCCTCCCGACGAAAGGAAGATACATGAAATAGAACGTTGTGACTTCAACGAACGGTAGCATCATGTTCCAGAAGAGTGTCCTCACTTGAAAGAAATATTGTAGAGTCTGCTTCCTCACTTCGGCCACTACGACGCCGGTCGTGTTCATCAGATTCATTCGATTCCACGACTCGTCAGCTTGATGAAGACATCCTCAAGCGTAGGCTTCCTCGTTTCGAATCGGCGGATCTTGAATCCGGCTTGGAGAATATCGCTCAAAAGCGATGAAACAGATCTATCGTCAGAAGAGTAACTGTCAGTTCTCCACTCTCCTCCCGTTGTGACGAGTATGCGGTGACTCCATCAGATTTCTTGAGGAGCGGCTCCAAGTGAGACATCTCACCGACAAGGCTGACGTGAAGAGAGATCTCTTTCGAAACGTAATCTTTCAGGCTTTCAGGTGTGTCTAGAGCTACAATACGCCCCCTGTCGATTATTGCCACCCTGTCACAAAGCTCCTCTGCCTCGTACATGTAATGTGTAGTGAGCAACACAGTCCTTCCTCCTTTGCGGACCAACTCTTCTCGAATGAAGACTCTAAGGTCTCTCGCGATGTGCGGATCCAAGCCTATCGTTGGCTCATCCAGCAATAGGACAAGTGGATCGTTAATCAAACCTCTCGCAATTTGGAGTCTCTGCCTCATTCCCTTGCTATATTGCTCGACATAGTCCTCCCCTCTGCCTGCCAATCCGACCATTTGCAGGATCTCGTTAATCCGCTTCTTGGCGATAGTGCGAGGAACACCATAAAGGTCTGAGAAATATCGGAGGTTCTCACTTCCTGTCAGCCTGAAGTAAAGCATCCTCTCGCCTCCAGCCACCATGTTTAGAATCTCCTGTACTCTGCGCGGCTCTCTGACTACATCGAATCCCTCAACAACGGCTGTTCCGCTAGTCGGTTCTAGCAGTGTGGCGAGCATCTTGACCGTAGTCGTTTTTCCGGCTCCATTGGGCCCCAAGAGCCCAAAGAGCTCGCTCCGTTCAATTGAGAAGTTGATGCGATCGACGGCGAGGATCTCTTTCGGCGTTCTATGCCATAGCATGCCTGTAGTGGTCTTGTAGATCCTGGTAAGGTCAGCTACTTCGATAGAGGCTGGCACCTTTCCCACCCTCGGGATCTGTGGTGCAGTGCCTTCTGAATGAAATGTGATTCTGCCTATTGACTGTGTTCAATTGCTATCTTGAGGGTGCCCAAGCCGGCTGCAGTGCCGCTACTGGATGAAGCCATTGGAATGGGAGATTTTTACCGGCCAAAATCCGCTAAGTCGTTTCGCCCCTCGTCCAGCTAAGAATAGTTTCTTGCTCCTCATCCGTTTTGCTGAGGTTGGCTACCCGCACCCCTACCAATCTGATCTTCTTTCTAGATTCGCGGAACTCGTTGAACAGCATCTTGACGTATTCCTCTATTACGACTCTTTCGTTTGTATATCGCGTATGGGTTCTTGCACGCGTGAAGGTTGAGAAGTCCTCGAGGCGTACTTTGATGCCGACTGTGCGAAAGAGCATGTTCTGCGACAGAACTCGAGCGTGAACATCATTGATCAAGAATGTGAATGCATCCATCACCTTTCGCTTATCAGCCACATCTTCCTCGAAGGTTGTTTCAGCACTTATGGATTTTGCCGAGTAAGTTGTGACAACTTCTTCTTCGTCTAAGCCCTGAGCCACTTGCCACAACCTCGTTCCGTACCTGCCAAAGATATCGGTCAACTTTCCAGGATGCGCGGCTGCCATGTCACCGATGGTACTGATCCCGATCCGTTTGAGTACCTCAGAGCTCTTTTTTCCTATTCCACTGATCTTGGTGACCGGCAATGGAGCCAAGAATTCAGTCACTTTTTCAGGCGGGACTACTGTTAGACCGTCGGGTTTCTTGAAATCCGAAGCAATCTTCGCAACCGACTTGTTTGGCGCTACGCCGATGGAACTGGTTAGCTGAGTCCGCTCTCCGATTTCTTTCTTTATCTTCGCCGCGAGATCGGCTGCCTCATCAAAACTGGCTACCTTTTCCGCTACGTCCAAGAAAGCCTCGTCGATGCTGATCTGCTCAAGTTTGTCTGAGAACTGCTTCAGAATCTGCATAACCTGTTCTGATGCGCTCTCATAGAGCGCAAAATTTGGCCGTACGTAGACGCCATTTGGACATAGCCTGTAGGCTTGGGAAATGGGCTGACCGGAGCGAACGCCGAACTTCCTCGCCTCATAGGAGCACCCAGCGACAACTCCTCGACCTTTTCCGTTCTTCGGATCTGCCCCGACGATGACGGGTTTCCCTTTCAAAGATGGGTTCTCGCGTTGCTCAACGGAGGAATAGAAGGCATCCATGTCGATATGCATTATGATTCTGAGCAACGCCTGCTCTCCAGTACGCAAACGTATCCTCGCCACAAATATTCGTGTATGGCTGATGAAAGTAATCGGAGTCATATCAAAGGTCGATCACGTTACGGAAGAGTATTACCTAGAAAGCCAGCAGCAATCGTCAGTGAGATATCGGAACCTGAGCCACCCCATAGCCTGCTTCATACTGGGTCACCGTTCGAGTTGTATTTGTTTAGGAAAATCAGCATGCCTTGGCCGAAGCTCTTTGTCATGCCTACGAGGTACAGAGATGGGAGATCTACGACCATTCCAAGCGCGTCGTCCAATGCGGGCCCGCCCCAAGTCTTATGCCACTTGTACGCCCCAGTCATCTTGTCGAATGCAGCAAGGAGGGCGTCCCCACCTGTAATCCAACTCGGAGCGTCATATCTTCCCGCAACGTACACATTCTCTGAATCCACAACGATCTGTCCATTCGCCTCATCCCAGTCCGGAGTTCCCCAAGTTGTCGCCCAGATCAGATTGCCATTTATGTCAAGTTTTAGCACCGCGAGATCGTCTTGAGTTGTATTCCCCTTGGTCCATCCAGCAATGAACATGGAGCCGCCATCGATGGCTAGCCCGCCAACTTCCTCGTACCCGTAGCCTCTGTTCCAAGTAAGATCCCAAGCCATAGTCCCGTCCGAAGCTCTGTAGGCTTCGACAACCATGTCGCAGGCCCCTGCCAAGACCAAGCCAGTACAGGTGTATGTCTACGTTCTCCGACGTAGACATGTTGTTGGTTGAACGTGACCATGAAGGCCTGATCATTCCAAGGACTGCCCCCATGTGGTCTTCCATAGTTCCTTTCCGTCAGATGTTAGTTTGTAAAGATGGATGTCAGCGAGAGGCATTCCTTCATGGGTTACAAAGTAAATGCTACCATCCGAATCCGTTTTGACAGCTCACGACTCATCATTTTCCGGTCCGCCGCGCGTCAAGTACCAAATGGGACGAGCTCGTTTCCCGCATCCGCTTGTACGCGCGTACCGAATAGAGGAAGAACTAGCCAGATTAGGAGAGCGAGTGTAACTCCTGCAGCGCGGGCGCCTAATCGTGGCATCTTTTAGGCGTATGTCTTTACTATAGCATCGACTTTCGATGTGGCCTGATTGGTAACGACCTTCTTCAGGTCGTTACCTTGATGATCCTGCGTCACCAAGAGTGGTCCGAAATCTTTCACTTCCCAAATCCATACAAGTTCAGTCGGCCCCAGCTCCTCGAGGAGTCTCTTCTTGACGCGTACGATCTTGGAAACAGCTAAGGCTGAGGCACCGCCTGTGAATTCTGAGTATACTGCGCCAAAGTTGGCTAGTCCCTTCTTTCCGACTTCTCCCAGACCGCCCTTGCCTATGACTATCTTTGTCTTGTATTTCTCCAAGATTGGGGGAGTAAGCACGTCCATTCGCGTGCTTGTCGTCGGTCCACCCGCAACGATTATCCATTCCTCGCCATGCTTGCGAGCGATGGGCCCGCAGTGAAAGATCGGGAGCCCCACGAGCTCCGTGATGAAAGTGACAGGTTCGAGGAGCTTTTTGTGAGCTTGATCTCGAGCAATCATGATATCGCCAGTAACGCATAGAACATCTCCCGCTCTGACCTCCGCAACTCGGTCGTTGTTTTGCGGAACGTTTAGTCGAAATTCGCCCACCTCTTGTCACCTCATCATTCTGAATTTCCGGCCTCTAAGCTCAGCTACAGCGAGCCTATTAGCCCAGCACCCAAACGAGATTGCCACAGGCAAGCATGCCGTATGGGTTCCAGCTGTTTCGATGTGAACGTCCAGGACTGTTGTGTCACCGCCCAAACCCATTGTACCAATGCCCAGTTCGTTGATTCCTTTCAAGAGCGAGGACTCAAACTGAGCTACCTCTGGATCCGGATGTGCTACACCAATCGGTCTGAGCAATCCCAATTTCGAGTTGAACAGAGCCTGAACCGCGGATCCGCCGATGCCAATTCCTAGAATATTCGGAGGGCACGTCTTTCCCCCTGCATCGATCACGACTTGGAGAACATGCTTGAAAATGTCCTGTCTGCTGGCGGTAGGCATCATCATCTTCAGATTCGTAAAGTTCTCCGACCCTGCTCCCTTCAGAATCATCTTCATGGTTGTCTTCTTAGTCGATCTGTCGATCAGGACTTCAGGTTGACTCAGTCCGGTGTTCGTGCCGGTATTCTTGCGAGTAAGCGGGTGAACAACGTTCGGTCGCATCTCGCTCTTCGATGTTGAAGAACGAACAGCTCGGTCAAGCGCTTTCTCAACTTCTTCAAGATGATCGATGAGCTCTCCGGAGACAAAGAGAGTAACGAGCCCTGTGTCTTGGCACACAGGTATTCCTTTCTCGTCACTTAGGGTGACGCTCCCCAATATCGCTTCAAGCTGTTTCTTTGCGAGATCCTTAGTCTCGCGAGCATGAGCTTCTTTGATTGCACCCAAGATATCTTTAGGAAGTTCTGTGCTTGCGTGAAGGAGCATCTCGTTCAGGATGGGCTGTAACTCCTTTGCAGAGAATTTCATCGACCCAACATCCAACTCGCATCAACTACGAGCTATCTCCTTATGCAACATGTTCTTATTACGTATAGAGAAAATCGCGTATGTAGAAGTATATGCTAAAGATGCGTCATCAATAAATGGTCAGTAGCATACATTGACTCATTATTCCATGTAGGAGAATAATGGTTTTGCAAACTCTTACAAAGGAAAAACTTCTCGAGAAGGCGAAGAAGCCTGCAATCGATGCAATGAAGCTGCATCCCTTCTATCATGGAAAAATGGAAATCGTACCAAAATGCTGCATCCGCAACTTCAATGACTTCGCGATTTGGTACACCCCCGGCGTTGCTGAACCCTGCAAGGCGATCGCGAAAGACGAGAAACTGGTATACGATTACACAAACAAATGGAACATGGTCGCAATCGTCACAGATGGGACGAGAATTCTCGGCCTTGGCGATATTGGACCGAAGGCGGGACTTCCAGTCATGGAAGGAAAGTCTATCCTCTTCAAGTACCTTGGGGGAGTTGATGCCGTCCCTATCTGCCTGGGAACGAAGGACCCCGACGAGATCATAACGGCCGTGAAATGGCTACAACCCGCCTTCGGGGGAGTCAATCTGGAGGATATTTCCCAGCCGAAATGTTTTCGCATCCTCGACACACTCAGAACCACAGCCGAAATTCCAGTATGGCATGATGACCAGCAAGGTACCGCAACAATTGTGCTGTCAGGATTGATCAATGCTCTTGAATTGGTTGGGAAGAAGGCAAGTCACGTGACAGTATCGATGATTGGTGCCGGTGCGTCAAACGTGGCCTGTAGTAGATTGATGTTTGCTTACGGTTTCAAGCCTGAGAACGTCATAGTAGTGGACACAAAGGGCATACTGCACGCTGAAAGGAAGGATATCGAGATGCGGAAAGCGGAGTTCGTTGATAAGTGGCGGCTTTGCCAAATTACCAACAGAGAACAGCGCAAGGGAGGAATACCCGAGGCAATGAAGGGCACCGACGTATGTGTAGCTCTCTCAAAGCCTGGACCGGATACTCTCAAGAAGGAATGGGTTGCAACAATGGCCAACGACGCCATCCTGTTTGCATGCGCTAACCCAATTCCAGAAATTTGGCCGTGGGAGGCAATGGAAGCTGGTGCACGAGTCATTGCCACGGGCAGATCGGACTTTCCAAACCAAGTTAACAATTCGCTCGGCTTCCCGGGTATCTTCCGCGGAGCCCTTGATGTGAGAGCTAAGACCATAACTGATGAGATGTGCATAGCCGCAGCCGAAGAACTCGCCAAATTCGCGCGAGAGAAGGAAATCAGCGAGCACTACATATGCCCGACGATGGAAGAATGGGAAGTGTATCCAAGGGAGGCTGTTGCTGTGGCCTTGAAAGCGCAGGAGCTAGGCATAGCTGGACTGCCGCTCACTAGAACGCAGCTTTACGAGCAAGCAACATCGATCATAAAGAGATCACGCGAGATGACGCAGACGGCGATGAAACTGGGTTACATTCCCAAGGCCCCCGAATAGGAGAGAAACCGATTTGCGGAGAGATATTTCCCAGAAGATATATGACCTACTAGTCATTGGTGGGGGTCCGTCTGGCCTAACTGCAGCAACCTACGCCATTCGAAAACGTGTAGAAACAATGCTCCTCAGCGAGGACCTCGGAGGAAAGACGAATTACAAATTCGTTCTTCCGGACATCGAGACTCATTATGTCATAGATGGAGAGGAACTTGTAAGCAAATTCAAGAGTCAGATTGAGTATCTCGATTTTGCAAGGCATCTAGATAGAGTCACAAAGTTCGATCAGGTAGCGAGTGGCTTCGTGGCCACCACCAAAGGGGGAAAGACCTTCAAAGGTAGGGCGGCCATAATTGCCACCGGGGTCATGCCGAAACGACTTGATGTCCCGGGCGAAGAGAAATTCCTAGGCCATGGGGTAAGCTATTCTGCTTTAAGTCACGCGCAATTATTCATTGACATGGATGTCGCTGTCGTCGGTGATGGAAAACCAGCTCTTCAGGCAGCGGCGGAACTAGCGCAGATTGCACGAAAGGTCAGTGTAGTGGGAGTTCCCAGCAAGCATGTCGGTTCCGGGCTGGGCAAGATCCTCAAAGCTTCAGGGAAGGTTGAGTTCTACAGCGAGCACGCGGTCAAGGAGATAGAGGGTAAGGCCTCTGCAGAGAAGATTTTGATTAGATCGAAGATCAACAAGAGCGAGACTGAAATCCCTGTCAGAGCAGTCTTCGTCGAGTTAGGGTACGTTCCTAGTACGGAACTATTCGCTCATCTGGTGAAGACAACTTCTGATGGCAGGATCATAATTAATGAGAGGAACCAAACGAACGTTCCTGGACTCTTCGCGGCCGGCGATGTAACTGACGTGAACGCTCAACAGGTTGTCATTGCAATAGGCGGGGGAGCCAACGCCGCCCTGAGCGCATACGACTACCTGGTGAGCTTGAAGACTTAACAGATGCAATGCCGCTTCTTCCACCACCGTCCCCCCTCGACGAAACCGCAATGTAATAGTCGCCGCTAACCGCATCCTCAACTCTTACGTTCCATCGTCTCTTACACTAGTGTTTGACTAGAACTATGGTTGCCTTTCGTTTCAGATACTGGATGAAGTGCGTGGGGTTTATCGATTTGGGACATGCGTCGGCGCAGTTGAATATTGTATGACATCTCCAAACCCCGTCCTCGCATCCCACCAATCGTAGGCGTTCAACTTTCGCGGAGTCTCTCGTGTCTGCAATGAAGCGTGCGGCCTTGACAAAGGCCGCAGGCCCAGGATAACTTGGGTCGGTCCATGTTGAGGGACATGCAGAGAAACAGGCACCACAGTCAATGCAATCGATGGCAACATCAATGGCCTCTCGCTCCTTCGGTGTCTGAATGAACTCCTTCACTGGATAGGGCTCAGGTGCCTCGAAGTAGGGTTTCACGACCTCAATCTTGCGGAAGAATGGATGGAGATCAACGACTAGATCCCGAATGACTGGAAGATGAGGCAAAGGTCCGATCGTGATGTCGTTCCCCAACGTGCTGATCTGAGTGTTGCATGCCAATCTCTGGCAACCGTTGATAAACGTGGCACAGCTTCCACACACTGCGCTTCTGCAGGAATATCGGAAAGCCAACAATCGATCCTGCTTATCAAGTACGTGGAACAATGCGTCGAGAACGGTCATTCCAGGTTTTGTGGGAACGTCGAAGCTGTCATAGTGCGGTTCAGTGTCGCTCCTTGGATTGAACCGCTGTATTCTCAGCCTGGCGCTCTTGGGGAGTGAGTTCAATATTTCCGTTCCTCCGGTTGGAATCTCGTTATCTTGACGTCTGAGAATTCAATTCGAGGACCATCGACCGTCTTGTACGCCAAAGTGTGTTTCATGAAGCAAACGTCGTCTCGATTCGGAAAGTCCAATCGGACATGCGATCCTCTAGATTCTTCACGGCTCAATGCTGAAACTACTATGACTTCGCTCAGTTCCAGCATTTGCTCAAGTTCGATTGCGCGGATCAGGTCGAGGTTGTAAATTCTATAGTTCAGAATCGGTCTCAGATGTTCTAGACGTTTCCGCAGTTCCCCAATCTTCGATCTTGCCTCTTCAAGACCTTCCTTGTCTCGAAACATGAAGGTTTTCTCGACCATGAGGCTCCTCATTTCTTCTCGTATGGCCGATGGATCTTGGTCGCCCCTTCCATCAAAGAGACGCCGAAAATGGTCATGCTCAACTATGAGAGCTTCTTCCATGGTCGATGCAGCTTTTTTCTCGTCCCACATCGTGTTCTTCGCGAACATACCAGCCCGTTCGCCTGCGATCTTTCCGAAGACCACCGTGTCAAGGAGTGAATTTCCACCCAACCTGTTCGCGCCATGAACGCTGATGCAAGCGCATTCGCCCGCAGCATACAACCCCTTGATGATGGTCTCGCATTTCGCGTTGCAGTCTATTCCACCCATAGTGTAATGTTGAGCTGGTTGGACGGGTATTGGTTCGTCTATTGGGTCAATCCCGGCGAACTGGATCGCGATATCGCGAATGCCAGGAAGGTTGCTGAGAATCTTCTTCCTTCCCAGATGCCTGACATCCAAGTTAACGTAGGCGTTATCGACGCCACGCCCCTCGTTGATTTCCTTCTGAATAGAGCGACTCACAATATCACGAGGCGCCAGCTCCATGGCCTTGGCGGCATATCGTTGCATGAAGCGTTCGCCCTTAGAGTTTACTAGATATCCGCCTTCACCACGTGCCCCTTCCGTGATGAGAATGCATGTCGGGTAGAGAGCCGTTGGATGGAATTGGACGAACTCCATATCCTTGAGAGCCACACCGGCTCTATACCCTATGGCCATGCCGCTTCCGGTACAAATCATCGAGTTAGTCGACTTCCCGTAGATCCAACCAGCTCCGCCAGTTGCGAGTATCACAGCTTTGGCTCCGAGTACCTCTAGGCGGCCCGTCAACATGTCGAAGGCAACAACACCTTTGACTGCGCCACCGTCCACGATGAGCGAGGTCACGAGCCATTCTTCATAGACTTTGACTTCCCTTTTGAGAACTTGCTCGTAAGCTGTGACTAGTAAGTAGTGTCCGGTCTTATCTGCTGCGTAACAGGTTCTTGGGTATCCTGCTCCCCCGAAAGGTCTTTGCGCGATCTTGCCGTCTTCAGTTCGACTGAAGGGGCAGCCCCAATGTTCCATCTCGATAATTCGTTCCGGGCCTTCTTTCGTCATTATTTCAACGGCATCTTGATCCGCTAGGAAATCACTGCCTTTGACTGTATCGTATGCGTGTTTCTCCCAATTGTCGTCGCGATTCGCAGGAGTGTTTGCCAGGGCGGCATTGATTCCTCCCTGAGCCGCGCCAGTATGGGACCTGAGTGGGTGAACTCTGCTGATAACCGCTGTGTCCGCATACTTCGAAGATTCGATCGCCGCCCGTAGTCCAGCAAGCCCGCCGCCGACGATGACTACATCATGGTAAATCATGATCTGCTGACCTCACCATGCGAATAACAAGGGCCAGAAACCGTGCAGACCAAAGAGAAATGCCGCGAATCCCAGTAGAGCCAAGCTGGCAGACAGAAAGCGACGCCCCTGTATACCAAGTCCGAAATCCAGAGCAACTGTCCTCACTCCATTTAGACCATGGAATAGCGCCAAGGCCAGCAGAGACAAGTCGATGATGGCCCGCAAGACTGCTGCCCAGTCTGTTACGAAGTTTGATGCCCACAGGTGCAATCCCAAGAAGACTACCAAGAGAACAGCAGTGACCCTTTGGAGGATCCACAGGAATACGCTTCTCCACAACTATCTTTCATCCTCTCTAAATTTCAACTCCAGGGCAACAGCGGTAGACCCAGAATGATGACATACGCGCTAGCCGCGATGGCCACAGCCATGCTAATCCAGAAACTCAGCCTATGCTTTCGGATCCCGAATCCTAAGTCTAGGAAGACAATTCTTATACCGTTCAATCCATGGAAGGCAATTATGCCCAGAGCGATCAAATCGAACAACAAAGTCGTTGAGCCGCCGACATAGAATGGGTTTCTAAGTACGTCGAAGACTTGCGCTTGGGCACCTGTCGTGATTCCAAAGTTGGCTTGTGCAATAGCAGTAATGTGAGTAAGAAGAAAGATTAACAGATATAATCCTGAAAATCGCTGAATCAGCCAAGCATACATTCCGAGCCTCATGTTGCGCGGATTCAAATCGCTGCTTCTATCCGTCAACTTTCGAAATGTCCTAGCCATGACGTATCCCACATCGAACTTCAATCATAGAAAACCACCTTGGCCACGTAAACGAGAGCAGCGAAACAGAGGACGGCGAGACCGAGAAAGACGCCGAAGATCTTCTGGTAACCGGCTAGGTCAGCAATCATAGCCTCGTACAGGAAAAGCAACTCGAGTATTGTTATGATTCCGGCTAAGACAAGCCAACTGCGAGGCAGTGCTACTAATTTCAAATTGGCCACCTATTCGAACCATCCTACCTTGTTGCGTATTCGTCCAGCTCTCTTGTCAAGTCTGTAAATCGCACGAGCAAGGAACACAGTAGCGACAGAACCCCCTGCCAAATATAGTACGATTAGTATGCCATCACCGATGCTGAAGCCCCTTGTGGCAGCGCTGAGCAGAAGAGGCATCAAATTCGAGACGGCATAAGTGCTCGTCACGAAGGCGAGCGCGAGCATGGAGAATTCAGCTAAACGTTTCATCCGATTGTCCGTCCTCAAGACCGAGCACCTCTAATTATCCGGCGGTTGGTTACAAAGACCAGAAGGATCAATCCCAAAGCTAACAGGTTCGTAGCTAGGAAAACCGTTGTGAAGACAACATCGGAAAAGGTTCCAACTTGCCCGGGCGACATATAGCCGTAAATCGTCAACGCTAAGAATTCAAGGATAATGAAGAACGCGATCGCAGTAAAAACCGGGCGTCTCAGGGGGCGACGCTCTGGGCCTTTATCAAGGAAAGGAATGAGGAGCATGAAGATACCGAGCCCCGTCAGAAGCAGTATAGCGTAGAACGGCTCAACCCTCTCTGTCTTCAGGAATTGATAGACGCCCATGAAATACCATTCAGGTTCGAGAATCGAAGGTGGATTGGTTGGATCGAATCTCTCGCCTAGTTTGACCGGAAAGAGTGAGACGAAGATCGCCAGCAGTCCCATTACCGCGATCGCAAGACTCATCTCAGCCAGCAAAACATTTGGGAAGAAAGCAACCTCATTGTCTTCTTCGCTTTGCTGTTCAGAGCGGCTTCGCAATTCCATGTCTCCGAACCATCCAGAAATGAAGGGCCATTAGAAGAATGAGTAGGCCCGGTATCAGTAGGACATGGCTGGTGTAGAAGCGGAGTAGTGTATCAAGGTAGTTTCTTCCCCAGATCAAGTAGGTTATCATGCCTCCGATTTGTGGTATTGAAGACACTAGTCCGAGTCCAACGCCTGCGGCGCCCACTCCTTCTTGGTCCCATCGAAGCACGTAACCTGTAAACCCGGCTATTATTGTGAGAGCCCCGAGTCCAACGCCCACGATCCAGTTGAGTTCTCGAGGCTTCTTGTAGGCGCCTGTGAAGTACACTCTCAGCATATGAAGAATTGATGTGATTATCATTCCGTTCCCAGCGTAGAAGTGAACACCGCGAATGAGCCATCCGTAACGCACGTTCTCGGAGATCTCTCGGACACTATCATAGGCCATTTCCGGTGTTGGCCTATAGTACATGCCAAGCATTACCCCCGTCACCGCGAGTAGGACGAAGAAAAGGAAGGTCAAACCTCCAAGGCAGTACATAGGGTTCAAAGCTCGCTCTGTGATACTCGTTGTGAGAATAGGCTCGATTCTGGTCCTCTCGACTAGCCACTTCCAGATTCTTTCGAAGGAGCCCTGCGCCATTCCTGTTCAGCTCTCACCATAAAGCGGAAGACCGCTTTCGTAGCCATTCGCGAAAATCTCGCCCTGATCATCAATTTCAAGTTTGATCTTAGGCATAGGTCTCGGGGCGGGACCTGCTAAGACCACGCCCACCCTGGGTTCGAAGACGGCCCCGTGGCAAGGACAGAAAATCTGCTGGGGATCACTCTCCCATCCTTTCACTGCGACCTTGTTGTAGTGGACTTGACATCCGAGGTGAGTACAGAGCGCGTCGTACGCCACGAATCCCCCACCCGGGAGATGTATCAGTACGGCTGGTCTATCCTGGTGAGGATACTCGAACAGAACGCTCTCGTTCTCGGGGATCTCCTTTGAATTGGCGACCCTCACTCGTGGGTATGCGACTGGCCCTGTTTCCCTTGGAGCGAATAGGAACTGGATTAACCGTTCAACCGGAATTAGTAGTACTACCCCTCCAAACAACACGGCAGCTTTCAACGCATTCCTCCGGCTAAGCCTCCGTAAGCCTGTTGGCTCCTCTCGCTCGCGGTTTGACAACGCTTATACTCGCTGGTAAGAGACGAAACGCTGTTTATTTATGTCGGAAAGAAAGAAAATACTACTATGTATGTTACTGCCGCATCTGATTGTAAGTAAAAATAGGCCCGTTCAAATTCTTGATCAATCGGACACAGCGTCTACTTGCCAACTTGTAACCGCGACAACCTGAAGCGTTGAGTTAGATTCTGCGGTGGCACCCCAGTTTCGTCTCCCGCAACTCCAACATTCATAGATGTCATGCAGTTGCCTTACAACGTTTTACACAGGAATCATGTGGCAGAGCCTCAAGGCAGGGTCATCCAACGGCGTAGGCAGTCCTTGAGCTGATCATGTATCTTGCCACAATCTCGAACAGTACAACAAGATAAGACAGGGGCAGGATCTGAAGGAAGAGAGCGCAATAGCGGCGCGTCAAGACTAGGATCAGGCTAACAAGAGTAGCCGCGGCCGTTTCAGCGAAGAAGCCCCGTAGAAACCTATCCAACTCTTCCGAGGAAATCCGACGGCAGCAGCAAAGATAGCTGTTGTGAAAATAGGAACTTTAGACATAGATTCTAGGTTAAGATATATTCCCGGTCACAGTTCCGTTACCGCGGTAATTCGACAGTCACTTCATGGACAGCATCGTGACGTTTCTCAGACCGAAGAAGACCGGCGTTCGTTGATTGGTTTCAGCCAATAGGTCTCCTGTAAGGTTGCCCAGTAAAGGCGAAGGTCTTGAAAAGTTCGTAAACCTTTTCTGGGACTCCTTCGACAACGTTCAAGCCTAGTGCACGGGCAACATCTAGAGTGATCGGGGTTGCGTGAGACATATAACCCCGCGCCAGAAAGTCGGCTACTCGCTCCGCCTGTTCCTTATCCATCTTGTCTTCCAAGAGCCACATAACGAACGCTTTGGCGTTCTCCGTTTCTAGGTTTGCAACGTCGGACATGATGATCATTCGGTCAGTGATATTCTGAATTGGTTTACTCTTAAGGAGGGTGGACAGAGAACTCGCTGGCCATGTGCCGTCTGCTGTTGGAATCTGCGGGTCAACAGGGCCAAGTACGCTGTATTTCTCCATACGAATCTCGTCGGCGGCGAGGCTCATCAATGAACCTCCTGACATTGCGTAAAAGGGAACCATCACGGTCACTTTGGCTCGGTGGAACTTGATAGCCATGGCCATCATTTCAGCTGCGAGAGCGTAGCCACCGGGTGTGTGGATTATCAGATCCACAGGCTTATCTGGGGGAGTTCGGCGGAACTGCTGAAGAACGGTCTCGGTATCCTCAATGCCGATCTCGGTGTCCTCTCCAGGTTCCGTCCAAAGTTCCTTTTTGTGAATCATAGTGATCACCTTCGTTCCACGTTCTTGTTCGAACTCCTCAAGGATGTTTCGTCGCCAAGCTAGGATCTCTGTCTTAGTCATGGGTCGTTTTGGAGCAACTGACGATTGAGGTGCAGTAGCCTCGTCACCTTCCTCCACCATCTCTTGACGCGGTCTTATCCCGCTCTTCTGCTGTCGAACGATGTAGATGATCGCAATAGAGTTCAGGGCAGAAATCACGACAAGTCCGATGCCAAGGAAGATTTCAGACACATCCAAGGCGATCACTCTTCATTGGTATGACTTGCCTGATCTCTTCCCACCGCTGAACTCGATCGTTTCGAACAGCTGGTGAACCTTCTCAGGGACACCCTCAATGACATTGAGATGTATCGCCCGAGCAACATCCAAAGTGATCGGGGTTGAACTTGCCATGAACCCGCCCACTAGGAAATCTGCAACCTGACTTGCCTGTTCCTCATTCATCTTGTCTTGAAGAAGCCATTTCACGAACTCCCTTGCATTTTCGGTTTCCATGCGCGCGGATTCTGCGAGAAGAATTGTTCGATCCGCGATGAGTTCCATGGGTTTCCGCTTCAGGATCGCCATTATCCAATTTGCCGGCATGTCGTCTATTTGCGGTTCCAATGGGGCGAGGATGCTATACCTTTCCATCATGATCTCGTCTGCGGCGAGTGCGAGGTAGGTGCCATCTGACATTGCATAGAATGGGATCATCACCGTGACTTTTGCAGGGTGGTATTTGAGCGCCATAGCCATGAGGTCGGCAGCGAAAGTCAATCCTCCCTCGGTGTGAAGAATGAAGTCTATCGGTTTGTCCCGGGGAGTCTGCCTAACCTCCTGAAGTATGAACTCAGAATCATCAAGAACGATTTCCGGTTCTTCGTCGCTCTTGCTCCAAGGTTCCTTCCTATGGATAAGAGTGATCACTCTGCTACCTCTTTCTTCCTCAAGCTCATGAATCAGCTGCGCTCTTCGAGCGATTATCTCTTCCTTTGATGGACCATCTTCCAGTTCTTCAGCTTCTGTTTCTTGTTCATCCTCGAGTCCGGCTTGAACTGGAGGTGTTGATGGAAGTCGACGAATCACGTAAAGGCTCGTCAATGCGTTGATTGATACCGATACCGCCAAGGCAGCTGAGAGTACGGTGTCAAAGTCTACCAAGACAACTCACCGTCAGGCAAAGGGCATAGAATTGGGAATTGATGTTATTTTGAGAAATCTAAATGTTTTGAGAATCTGATAAAGCAATTACTCCGAAGTGCACTGGGCCTTGCTACGTTGACCTCAGAGAACCATCTCAGTCCGTGATTCCTAGGACTTCTATCTTTGAAGGCTCAAAGTCCTCGAGACTACCATTTAGGAAAGCGTCGTATGCCTGTAGATCTAGTAGGCCATGCCCGCAGTTATTGAAGGTAATTACCTTCTTCTCTCCCGTCTTCTTACATCGTAAGGCTTCATCGATGGCGTACTTCACGTTATGTGCAGTTTCCGGAGCGGTTATCATGCCCTCACTCTGAGCCAAGATTCGCGCCGCTTCAAAAACTTCAGTTTGTGAGTATGCAACGGACGTCATGTAGCCCTTATTGATGAGGAAGGAGAGGGAGGGAGCCTTTCCGTGGTATCGGAGGCCCCCAGCATGGATTGGCGGCGGCTGATATTTGTGTCCGATTGTATACATCTTCAAGAGCGGTGCCAGTTCAGCTGTGTCGCCAAAATCGTACGTGTAAGCGCCACGTGTTGTTGAAGGCACCGCCTTGGGCTCGCAGGCAATGAACTCGGTTGCCGATTTTCCCTTCAGTTTATCAGTTATGAACGGATATGCGAAACCAGCAAAATTAGATCCTCCACCAATGCAACCGCATATCACATCAGGTTGGACATCGATCATCTCGAATTGTTTCTTTGCCTCTTGCCCAACAATGGTCTGGTGTAGTAGGACGTGATTGAGAACAGAACCTAAACAGTATCTTGTGTTATCACGACTGAGACAGTCCTCCAGAGCTTCACTGATCGCAATTCCAAGAGACCCAGTGTTATCAGGGTCTAATTCGAGGAGGCTTCGCCCAAACTTAGTCTTCTCACTCGGTGAGGCTACAACATCTGCGCCATACGTTTCCATCATTACTCTGCGTCCAGGCTTCTGATCGTAGCTTGCTCGAACCATGTATACACTACACTTCAAGCCAAAGAGTGCAGCCGCCATTGCCAAGGCCGAACCCCACTGCCCGGCGCCGGTCTCTGTTACAACCCGTTCTATTCCCTGAACCATGTTGTAGTACGCCTGAGCGATCGCTGTATTGGGCTTATGACTCCCGGTTGGATTGACGTACTCACACTTGTAGTAGATCTCCGCAGGCGTGTTGAGATGCCTCTCCAGTCTCCTTGCGCGAACTAGAGGCGTAGGACGTGGGAGGTGGAGGTATGCGTCGAACACTTCATCAGGGATTTTGATGAAGCGTTCCGTTGAGACTTCTTGCATTATGAGGTCCTTCGCAAAGATTCGTAGGAGTGGTTCAGGGGATACAGGTTTCAGTGTTCTAGGATCCAATGGAGGGGGCAACGGCTCGGGGAGATCTGCGAGAATGTTGTACCAGTGGGTGGGCATCTCGTCCTGTGACAGGAAGATCGCACGATCTTTCCCAATCATTTCTTGTTTGGTCAATCGTCCCTCGACCTAGAGTTTGGTGCTCTCCTGGAACGTCATAGTAGCATTTAAGACTTCGTCGTACATTTCTGTGCGTCGAGGTGCGACTGCCAAATGTGGCGTCAGATAGCGGAACGCCTCAGAGAATATCCAGGTCGCCAGAAAGTCGCTAGATCACTCGTTGAACTCGGACTGAGTATCAGGGAGGGTACAAAGATCTACTGCGGGGGAATAGAACTCTCAGACGTCAAGATAGCGAGATTCCTCGGCGTAGATCGAAGGACTGTAAGGGACACAGCGCAGCTCATTTCTTCGGATCCCCTTCTGAAACCAGTATTTGAGAGAATGCGCCCGGCAGGTCCATTTCTGGCCGACGTTGCAAGGTTCCTCGGTTACAGCGTCATTGAGATCTATGCGGATCCCCACACAGTTGGGATCGTCGCTCAGGCCGCCACGTTGATCGCGCAGGAGAACATAGCAATTCGACAGGCGTTCGCCGACGACCCTGACCTTACTCCAGAGCCAAAATTAACGTTGGTAGTGGAGAAAGAGCCTTCGGGAGCTATTCTACAGAAGATGTTGAAGATCCCCGGCGTCAACAAGATTTCAACATACTGACCGCTGGCCCTCAATTTTCCGCTAATGTGGTTCTCGTACGTCAAATTTTCCATAGTGGGCAATTTCATCAAGTGGTTTGCGAATCTTCTTTCGTTTCGTTCTGGGTTCCGCGGGATAACCGAAGGGTATCACGCTTACGAGCTTCATCCTCTGCGGTGCACCAAGACTGTCTTTGACCGCATCTTCATTGAAGTTCGTAATCCAACATGAACCAATGCCCATCTCCCAAGCCGCGAGGACCATATTCTGTATTGAGCGCGCGCCATCGACTTCCGGCAGCTTTGCCCGGTCCATCAGGACAGCTATGGCGAGCGCAGCATTCGCAATATGCTGACCTGTGGGCGTTAGCTCTGAGATCTTCTTCAGACTCTCCTTGTTCTTGATTATCACGAAGTGCCAAGGTTGAGAGTTCTTTGAACTTGGGGCAAAACGGCCTGCCTCCAAGATTCTGCCGAGGCTCTCGTCTGGAATAGGCTTGTCTAGGTACTCTCTAATTTCGCGTCGTGTTCGCATACAGGTGAAAGTATCCATTCACCTTGACCGCTTGGGCAAGCGATAAATGCACCATGGCAATAACCTTGCCGCCCTTGGTTCGGTGGAAGTGATTGCAGGCGATCCAGAGAGTTCGTGACATCATGATACGGAACGTCATAACGGCGAAGCCCACAACAAGTTTGCGGGATGTAGCCAGACTAATGTTCAAGAATCGAATTGGTAGCGTTATTGTGGTCAACGGAAACAGAGTTGCTGGCGTCTTGACTGAGAGCGATTTCATTAGGCTTGCCGCGCGAGGAATAGACATGAAAGAAGCTGTCGCTAATGACTTCATGACTCGGAACGTCGTTACATGCGATCCGTCCATCACGGTGATAGATGCGCTCATGATCATGCGCACCGAAAGAATTCGTCATCTACCAGTAGTAAAGAAAGGCAAGCTAGTTGGCATACTAAGTATCAGAGATCTAATAGCTGCAACACAGTTGTCGTCGTTCTACGTAATCTAGGCATAGGCAAACAAAGAAAAACAAAATCGTTGGAGAAATGAACGTCTCCGGGCGATCACTGAACTCTATTGATGCGTTCTATCAATAATAACCCAAAGTTCTTCTTCTAAGGTTCCACCGCGTTGCGGTTTCTCGACGAACCTGCCTATTTCTCGCCAGGCACGATCATGTATTATTATTGTCGGTATACGGACAACATTCATTTCATCGGCAATATCGCGGTTTTCGTCGAAATCAATCACCTTAACGTTCAACGCCGCATTATTTGCTGAGGCAAATAATTTCGCCAAGTTCGGTAATTGAGCTCGACACTCTGCGTTCCATTCTGTGGCGAACACTACGAGGAAGTAGCGGTCCGTAAGGCTCGCAAACTTGTCAATTATGTCTGGTTTTGGTTGATACTCTTGGATTCTCTTCTTGATCGTTTGTTTTACAGTCGGGTTCTTCATGCTGTTTATGTAGTCCCAAAGGCTAGGGTGAGGTCCAATAACATTCCGGAGAAGCGACAAATCCGAGTTACCTGCAAGACATCAATTTCTTGGTTAGCTTCAGGGTGAGAAAGAAAGCAGCGTCATGGCGGATGCATGAACTCCCTGTACCGCGCACATTTCTGGCAGCTACTGATGACGAACCACATATTAGAGTTTTGGAAAGCCCTCCGAAGGGAGAAAGCTATCTAAAGCGTCCCGACCAACAAGATCTTCCTTGCTTTGAATTCGTATTTCGCTTTGTCCTCAGATTTTTCCGTTGTCCCGTAGACCTCGATCTCCTTCCCTAGGAGATTCGAGAATGCCACTCTCTCTAAGTTGATTGAAGTCCTCCCTTCTTTCAGCATATGGCCCCGGGCTATCTGAATATCAACTGCAATGAATCTAGACGGGTCTTCACTTGAGAGAATTACGTCCACAACTCCCGTTCCATCATCAATTCTAAGGCGCCCATACAAGCCGATATCCCCAGTCCTATGGGCCTTGCAGTTCTGGCAGACGAAGTCGCCCTCCAACACTCCTAGCTCAGAACTGCATGTTTCGCAAAGGGCCACTAGTTTCTGTTCTCCGACAAGATCTAGAACCACTCCCTTTATCCATGTGGTTAAACCTGGTTCGAGCGCAATCACGTGGCGTATGTCCTGCCATGCAGGCCTTGCAACGTCGTGTTGCTCGAGAGGCTCCAATCTAGTCAGGGCTATTGAGCTCAATTCCAACTGACCTCCCAGACCGGGTCTTACCCTCAGGCCCGTAATCCTCAACTTCGCCCCGGTTCGTAGTGTGATCGCGCTGTTCGCCTGTTCTCTCCACAGCGTCACCCTCGCCGAACCCACATCGTCCCTTATGGTGAAGGAAGCCACCGATACGGTCTCTCCTCTTTCGGTAGCAACCTGACGTATCACCGGCTCGTCTCCGACAACGCCTTCAATGATCAAGAGACCTCTAGAGGTCTCAAGAGAGTCAAGCTTTGCAGCTCGCGGGCGAATCTCTGACTTTGACTGTAGTACTTGTAGTTCCCCAGTTCTTCCCAAGCTGAGCCTAACTTCGCCCAACCGTTCTCTTACTGAAACGCCGCGAACCTCGATGAGAGCCTGCTCCGGAAGTTGATTGACAATCTCTGCCTTATCATCCCAAAGCGAGAGTGAAGCGATTCCGGTTTCATCTGCAACTATCAACGTTGAAACTTTCACCGCTTCGCCAGTGGCTCGCGTAACTTCTCGCGGCTCTCCTTTGGCGATGACAGATACTGCTAGATCCACGGCACCCGATTGAGGAGTAAGACTGGCAATCTTGTGCTTCCTTTGAACTGGTGTTTTCAGATAATCGGGTGGAGACTGAAGAATTTCCACTTGGCCACGAGATTCAACGTGTAACTCAGGTCTCCCATTGTTGTCAAATCTTACTCTGGAATTCAAGATCTGCAGTACCTGCCCCTTCTTCAGCTCTCGGAGTTCCTCCGCCCGTTCGTTCCAAGCAACCACCGGAATAGTTCCTGAATCATCGGCGAGAAGCGTCCGAAGTACACTTCCTATCCTGTCCTCTTTGGTGAACGAGTAGAAGCGTGGATCGACCTGGACGACTCCGACCGCATTCACTTGGTTCAGTTCGCCGGTGAGCTTGCTCAAGGGCGTGAACACATCCTTGAACTCCGAAAAATCGGTCGTAGGCATATCTTGTGGGTCGATCTCGATGCTGCTCCGATCTCCTGCATGTAACTCGGGTTCGCCTGCCAGGCCCTGCCGTGTGTAGGCGTGTCCAATCCTGATAATCCTTCCTTGCAGTTTCCCTGCCCGCGAGACGAAGTCTACATGTCTATCCCATAGTGCACAGTTGACGCGACCAGTCTTGTCGATTAAGACAAGTCTCATGACCCGACCGCGCATTCCATCTCGTCTCTGAAATCCCTGTGGAGGCCAAGCGAGCAAAATGCGGCCTGAGACTGTGACATCATTCAATCCGCTTACGAGGTCTTTTACTCGCATCCTTCCGAGCTCCGTCCCAAGCGTCTGGATGAGGAGTTCCTCGGCTACAAGTCTAGCCGCGCCTTCATCCGAAAGCAAACCTCGGCCTTCCTTCTTCTTCTCATCTATCAGGGCAAGGATTTCTTCCCGCGACAAGTCGCGGCGTTTGCACAGAATATCATCGACTATGGCTTGAACCGAAGACAACTGAAAACTCGCCAGCCCTCAGTTTTGGTTTTCTTCACCGCATCCCAAACCTAAGCCTTCCCATTCGCACTTAGGGTGGTGGCCTCAACGATCGGAGAAACATCAACGTTCCCTTTTGAGAACATTAATATATTCCCATTCATCCCGCTTCTAAGTGGCGCTCTGGGCGAGCTGACAACGCGAAATGTCGTCTAAGACATCCGCGTGTCCTCGCCCTACCGCCTTTACTCTTCGTGAGAATGCGATCTACCCTCTCCATGTCAGCATGACCAACTATGGCATGGAGATCGAGCGCATCGAAAACTATTCAAGCGCACAACAAGAACATTAGAATGAAACCATTATGGAATCCCCGTACGAGAAAGTTGGCAGAGTCACACACTTCTACCCGAAACTGAACGTTGCTGTGGTTGAGTTGAGTGCCTCTATCAGCAAGGGAGACCGAATAGTGATCAGAGGAAGCAGCACCAACATTGAGCAATCTGTCGACTCCATGGAAATTGAACATAAACAGATTGCCAGTGCTCAGACAGGCCAGTCCATCGGGTTGAAAGTGGCTGGACGAGTACGCGAGAACGATATCGTCTACAGGGTAAGAGTAGGCACGTAGAGCGAAATGTGATAGGTTTTTGCTCAACCACATAACCTCCATGGTGCATGGACGCTATCCCATAACCTTAGAATAGCAGACGGCATCTAGACGACTGCCGGAGACGTTGTCGTCATGGCAGAAGTTGTTATCGAAGGGACTGTGCTCGTTGTCACTCCGATTCAATCTCCCCAAGGTAGACCCATGGTCCAGATCACGCTCGGAGACCCCTTCAAGGGGCCGGTTACATTGCCACTTGATGTAGACCGGGAAGTTGCCGGACTCACCATTGCTGTCCAGAAAACACTGAGTCAGCTACCATGGTTTGGACAACAGCTTGGTACCCCGCGGTTGACTGTCACCCTTACGGAGGAAGAATATCAGGACTTGGGACGTCCCAGGTATCCCGACCATGTGACTATTACACTTAGAGTTCAGACTTAACTGACCCGAAGCTGAACACATTCTCCGAACGATTTCGCAGGAAAGAACCAGTTAGCAAGCGTTAATCCCAGAAGAGTCGAGTTCTAGCATATTCGCGTTCGGCTTTAAGTATGTCAACGTAAAGATCTTCTTCACTTCTGTGCATTCTCCTGAGGATTCGCGTCGCCGTTGCAGGCCCGACCCCCCTTCCGCTCATGACAATGACGGCCTCCTTGCCCTTCGTTTGGACCAGACTGGCACTCAGCCAACCCTGCCGCCAATTGTGCTCTTCTTCGGGCTTGAGTTTCACACCTTTTCTCTTCTTCTTGACTGTGATTGCCAGAGTATTATTCGCCGGGTATGTCGCGGCGATCAATGTTGAGCGGCATTTGGCGCAACTTATCTTCTGACCTAACTCGCCCACGACTCTGATGGCATCCCAGTCACCGTTGAACATGCATACTAATCGAACGGTCTCCTTGAGCAATCGTTCCCTGACGATCTCTGTCAGCGATTTCGATGGGACAGCAGGCCTGAGTAGATCATGCGGAATTATCTTATCAATTATCGGTGTTGCGTAAGGCGAACAAGATTCCAAGTGTTCCTCCGCAACATCGACAGCAATCTCCTTGGCTCGTATCTTTGCGATTATGCTTTTGGTGGTTGTGAGATCGAATTTCTCCAGAAGGACCTCTCTGCTTGTTTCGAAGTTGACGGGTGTGTCTCTCATCGCCCGAACCAGCATCCTCGCTCGGTTTGATTTATAGTCAGCCTTTCTCTCAACGACTCCGAACCGCCTTGCCACATGCCAGTGCCTCCAAGCAAACAAGTCAGAATTCTCTAGTGCTTGGATGAGTACGCTTTCAACATCTTCAGGAGTGAACCTCGACAGTTCTAATGCAACCATTTCGGGCTCAATCTTGAACGGACAAATCAGCGCTATGCGATAGGGATCTGTTTGAGTCACAACATTTACTCCATACTTGGCGCTCAAGATTGAAGCCAAGATCAATGCTAAGGTGTCATTCGCGGTGCTTCCGAAGCAAGCGTGAATAACAATACAGTTCTCGAATTTCTCTATGATGATGTGAGTATGCGTTGGCAAAGGGAAATGCTTCAGTTGGGCTTTGACAGTCTCTTTGATCTTTTCAAGAGCGGTATCCGCCAACGCGAACTTCTCTTTGATTGCTTCTGAAGAGAGAGGATCTTCAACGTCAGATGCAAAGTAAGCGCGCAACCTTCCAACGTCTTGAGCCGTTTCGAAACTGACTGGAATGATCTCGCCCTCCCAACTGGGGATAGCGTCGAGGGTGGGAACTGTGGGTTCGACTTCAACCGTAAGTTTCTCCTCGTTCACGCTGATAATCTTCCAAGTATGCCCGTGCATTATGAAGACCGTACCGCTCTTGCATTTTCTAGCTACGAAGTCCTGATCGAGCGTTCCGATTCTCCGTTTTCTGAAGAAGTCGTAGACATCGAAACGTCTCACGTCGGGAATGACTGAAAGATTTTCGTAGTAGTATCGGTAGGTTCTCGGGAATCTAGGTGAGACAACGCCATCGATGAATCTTATGATCCTGATTGAGTCGAGGAATTTTGTGAGGTCGTATAACTCTTCAGCCGTGACATCCCCGTACGAATATGATCCGCGGATGATCTCGTACAACTGCTCCATCTTCGCTCGTTTCAGATCAAGGGCGATCCCTGCGATTTGATGAGCTAAGACGTCTAGGGATCTCTCATGGATAGTCGTCTCCTCAATTCTTGCCGCCTTGGAATTAGCAACAAGTACGGCTCCTTCAAGAAGATCGTCCGCCCAAGTCCCGATTATCGTGCCCTTGGCAACTCCCTTGAGGCTATGGCCACTGCGCCCTATGCGCTGAATCAGTCGAGTTGCCATCCTCGGTGACATATACTGGACAATGAAATCCGCCCTGCCGATATCAATACCAAGTTCAAGCGATGAAGTACAAATTACGGCCTTAACAGAACCTTCATGAAAACCTCTCTCAACATCCTCTCTTATCTCTCTCGAAAGTGAACCATGATGAACACGAACTGAGAGTTCAGGATCTAGGGCGTGAAGCTGCGACCCAACTGCTTCTGCTTGTTCACGTGTATTTGTGAAAACGAGAGTACCGTGTCTTTCCAAGATTATTTTCGCGATCTGTCTTGCTCTTGCGATGGTCGTGGGCGGCAGTCCCAGTCTATCCGAATCTTTAACGTCGGGGGGTGTTGGAGGAACGTAGTCAATCCGAATCTCGAATTGCTTGATCTCCTCTGATTTAGCAACAGCGACAGGGCGATCAATTCCGGCTAGGAATCGAGCTACCTTTTCCTCTTCACCTACGGTTGCTGAGAGGCCTATCCTCTGAAAGTCTCGGCCCGTCAAATGTCGCAACCGTTCTAGGGCCAGGGATAGCTGAACTCCCCGCTTATCCGTTGCCAGTTCATGTATTTCGTCTATGACGACCCATCTGACTCCCTTTAGATGTTCACGCATCCTCCGTCCGGGGAGGATGGCCTGGAGAGTTTCAGGTGTCGTGACAAGCATGTTTGGAGGGGATCGGGCCTGCAATGCTCTTGCGCTAGCGGTTGTGTCACCATGTCTCACTTGGACTTTGATATCGAGCTCCTTTCCGATATCTGAAAGCCGGCGAACAATGTCGCGATTCAGTGCTCTGAGAGGAGTAATGTACAAGATCGAGATGCCCTTCGTTTCTCCTTTCGAGCGCTGCTCAAGAAACATGTTAAAGACTGGCAGAATAGATGCGAACGTTTTTCCGGTTCCGGTTGGCGCGATAACTAGAACGTCCTTTCCTTCAAGGATTGGAGGGATAGCGATCCTCTGTATGTCGCTCGGTTCCTCTAATCCAATCGTCTCGAGATGAATTCGTATCGGTCTATGCAATTGCGCGAATGTATTTTCGAGTACGGACACTTCGCCAACCCAAACTTTTCCTATGGATCTCCCACGAACTTATTGGAGAATGCTACCTGAGGGCATGCCTCGTCATGATTTGGTGGGCCAGTCCGACTTATCATGCTCACGATGAGGGCTTCTCGTACGCGAGATATACGAATATGAGAACCACAGCTAGGAATGCCAAGAACATTATGCCGATTTGAAAGAGTCCCCAGAACTCGTCTGTTGTCAAGGAAACAACCCGTGTTTGGACCGTAGAAAGCAAGTGTCCATTTAAACACTGCCCCGTCAATGATTAACCGTGCTCGTTCGACACTTCCTTCGCTCTCCAACGGGCTGTAATGATTGAATATTGCGAATCGGTTTTGCGTAGTCTCTCAAATCGATTGAGAGCTTCCGCGATCCTCTGTGCAATTATATGATAACATAAGCCTCTCTTCTTGTCCATCACGCGAAAGTAGAAGTCGTCGCAATAGCAAAAGGGAATGTCAGGCATCACTTGGTACTCGTTCCTTCTCCCTTGCACCGTCCATACAACTCGGCTACTGGGTTTGAATTCATATCGACGAACTCCAAGGGAACGAGCTAGTTCCCAACCATTGGCAAATCTTTCACCGAAAGTCTTGATGAGCTGCTCTCTGAGACGTGGAGATAACGCACGCTCTGACTTGAGTTCATTGAACGCTTCTTGCATTAGTTCGTTCTCTAATTGGTATGGTTTGTGCATCTGTATTCCAACGAGAGAGAGCGCAATCTATGAGAATTGGCAGGTAGTTGTCCCCAGCGACTTTCAAACTTGCCGATATTTATTGACCAAGTTTCAACAGAACTTCGATAATTGCTTGGGAGCTCCGGGAAACATTTTTAAGTTGTGGTGCTTCGGTCTATGCGGTCACGCTAGGACCTTCTTCAGCGCGACTGCGTTATGCTCGAGACATTGTTCTCGGAGGCAAAATAAGATCATGAATCCAGAACAGAGGAGTAACATTCCGAAGTATGCGCTCACTGGGACGACTACCGTAGGCGTGGTCTGCAAGGATGGAATTGTCCTTGGAACGGATACGCGAGCTACCCTTGGAACCTTTGTGGCGCACAAAAGGGCCAAGAAGGTTTACCCCATAGACGAACATGTGGCAATGACTATAGCTGGAGCTGTAGCCGATGCTCAGACCGTCGTTGAACTACTCAGAGCGAACTCGAAGTTATACAAGTACGAGAAGGGCCTTCCAATACCGATAAATGCAGTCGCACGTTTGGCGGCGAACGTACTCTTCTCATCAAGATATTTTCCCCTCATCCTGCAATCCATCATTGCCGGCGTAGACGACCAGGGCGCCCACATCTTCGCCCTAGATCCCTTAGGAAGTGTAACTGAAGAGAAATGTGTCTCCACCGGATCGGGTTCGCCGGTGGCGTATGGCGTCCTCGAACCCGCATACAAAGAAGGTATCCCTCTGAAGGAAGCGATACCGCTCGTGGTTCGCGCCGTCAATGCAGCTATGAAACGTGACTCCGCGAGCGGTGACAGTTTCGATGTTGCGGTAGTATCGAAAGATGGGTATAGAGAACTAAGTGAGGAGGAAAAGCAGAGGATCCTCTCCGAAGCCAGTTAACCTCTCATCATGAGAATTCTCAACAACTAGATTTCGCGAAGGGTTCCGCAGTGGCTAGACTTGTTGACGATTCACAAGCAAGAATACGCGAGACGATAATCACTCACATGCCGAAGGAGGCTGAGATTACAAGAATTGAATTTGAGGGCCCACGTCTTGCAATCTATGTCAAGAACGTTGGCTTACTCCTCGAGCAGAGCTATGTCGTCACGGATATCGTAAACTTGCTTCACAAGCGTATTGTAATTCGATCGGATCCCTCAATCAGACTCCACGAAACCGAATCAGAACGGTTGATTAAGAGCGTTGTTCCAGCGGAGGCTGAGATTACGGAAATAAACTTCGATCCCAGCCTCGGCGAAGTAGTAATCGAAGCCAAGAAACCCGGTCTAGCCATCGGCAAGGATGGAAGTACGCTCCAAGAGATTATCAAGGCGACGAGTTGGCGCCCGAGGGTTCTCCGTGCGCCTCCTCTGCCATCGAAAATCATCGCCAGCACAAGGCATATTCTCCATTACGAGAGCGAGCAGAGAAGCAGAATCTTCAGAGATGTTGGGGAACGCATCTTCCGGCCCAGATTCACTAGGACCAGCAGCGTCTTTCTCACACCGCTCGGCGGCTTTCATGAGGTTGGCAGATCCTCGGTACTCGTTCAAACCGAAGAGAGCTGCGTCATGCTCGATTGTGGCATCAACGCTGGATCCAGTTATCCGTCCACAGCATATCCCAGAATTGATACAGATGAATTCGATTTAGACAAATTGGATGCTGTCATAGTATCCCACGCTCATCTAGACCATTGCGGGTTCGTACCTTTCCTTTACAAGTACGGTTATGATGGACCCGTCTATTGTTCTGAGCCGACCTCTGTGCTGATGACGCTTCTTCAGCTCGATTATTTGGACGTTTACAGTAAGGAAGGTGGCCACGCCCCCTACGATCAGAAGGATGTCCGCGAAACAGTCATGCACACGATACCGGTGAAGTACGGAGTTGTGACCGATGTCGCACCGGACATCAAACTCACCCTCCACAACGCGGGTCACATACTGGGCAGTTCAGTTGTGCATCTCCATGTTGGAGAGGGCTTGCACAACATCGTGTACACAGGAGACTTCAAGTTTGGTCGGACAATGCTTCTTGAACCTGCAACCTGCTCATTCCCGCGTGCCGAAACCCTGATCATGGAAAGCACCTATGGAGCACCAGAGGATGTCATGTCTGACAGAGAGACAGTTGAGGGGCGACTGAGTCAGATCGTCAACGAGACCGCAGAGAAAGGAGGAAAGGTACTCATTCCAACGCCCGCTGTTGGACGAGCACAGGAAATCATGCTGGTACTCGACGCCTACATGAAGAGCAAGCAGATCAAAGAACTGCCCATATTCATCGAAGGGATGATCTCCGAGGCCACGGCTATCCATACGGCCTACCCAGAATACTTGGTCCGGGACCTGCGGGAGCAGATTCTGTACAAGGACATCAACCCGTTCCAGTCTGACTACTTTACCGTAGTCGATCATCCATCGGAGAGGGAGAAGATCGCGGCTGGTGAGCCTGCTGTCATTTTGGCAACATCAGGCATGCTTGAGGGGGGACCGGCGATAGATTATTTCCGCCACCTAGCGGGCGACGAACGAAATGCCCTCGTATTCGTTAGTTACCAAGTCGAAGGAACTCTCGGGAACAGATTGAAGAACGGAGTAAGAGAAGTTTCCTTAATGAACAGGAACGGCAAGCTCGAAGCGTACAAGGTAAACATGCGGGTTGAGAGCGTAGAGGGATTCTCGGGACACTCTGATAGAAACCAGTTATTCGGCTTTCTGAAACGAATTTCACCACGGCCGTCAAAGGTGGTGGTCGGCCATGGTGAGAGGAGAAAGTCGGATCTGTTTGCGCATCAGGTTTCTAGGATTCTGAAGCTGAGGACGATTGTCCCTGATGTATTGGAAACGCTTAGGCTAAGATAATACTGCATTACTCGGTTTCTTCGTCCGCTCGTACTCCAGCTGTTTGGACAGTCAGAGGATAGGAGCCCCTGCCACGCCAAACCTTCACGGTGGGCGGGGTCATAACGATTCGCTCTTCTCCAAGCCTTGCGATATCTCCCTGAATTGACTTTATGAAATCAACAAGCTCATTGATCGCCAACTTCGTTTCTTCAACGCTTCGTTTCGCGATGGGCGAGATCTTCACAATAAGAATATTGCCCTCAATTATCTCGGCCTTGATTTTGGGAACGTCTGTCGAGTCACGTAGAGGATACGCCTTGACATAGATTGGATGTTGAATTGACGGGTTCACCAAAGGCAATCTATCTTCCACATCTTCGTCGGAGTTAACCATTGAAAGCCACACTGTGATTGATCCCAGAGAACGTTCTGCTGTCCCAGGTAGTTGCAGTTTAAACGTTTGCACGTGAACCCGAGGATTCTGACATGCCCATGTAAAGACCTAGCGGAGCTTCCGATGCGAAGTAAGCGGACTTTGTCATTCTCGCGTACAGAAATCAATCATAAATAGAACAAGAACTTTGTCTCCAATGGAAAGGGCGCCTCAACTTCTCATCTGCCCCATGAAAGAAGACCAGAACTTGTCGCCAACGTGATGTACGTTAAGTACCATCTTGCCCTTCTTTACCGACCTTATGCTCGTTGAATCCATCTCCGCCAAGCCCAAAGCAATTGGCTTGCCAAATCTCTCATCAATGACAGCCACCAAATCTCCCTTAGAGAAATCGCCTCTCAACTCACGTATGCCGGGGCGCATTATTTGAGCACCATTAACCACGTGTGGCACAGCTCCCATGTCTACGACAACTTTCGGCAGTGACTTCACCATTTCTTCGAACTTGAGAGACGGTATCAATCCAATATGACTGCGCAAGATCAAAGGTTGTCCATCTACGATGAATATAGAATTGTCATCGACAGCTAATTCTTCAAGGGTCTTTGCTGATCTTAGTGCATGCTCTGACGATGGATACTGTCCTATGAAATCCCTGAGGAGCTGTTTAGCTTCCTTGTCTTTTAGGTGTCGCCTAGAAGACAATCTCTTGTCAACCGTCTACATCTGTTGCTTGAATACTTAATATCGCGACATCCTTGTAGAGAATGAGAAATGAGTTGTTCGTCGACTAATGAGCCTGTCTGTCGAAATTTGATTATGGCCTATATAGCCGAAGCATTAATTTGGAACGCCCCTGCCCTTTACGGGGAGCGCACTCCGAACACTAGGTCAGAAAGTACAATGTCTACAGTTGCTGAGAAAATCTTCCAAGAGAGCATAAGCAAGATTGTTCTTGTGGAGTTGAAAGGAAGTCGAACAATCCGCGGGAAGCTGTACAGCTACGATCAACACATGAACCTAGTACTGGAGGATGCAGAAGACGTTTCCAACCCCGATAACACGCGAAGTATAGGCACTATTATTGTTAGAGGAGACAATGTCGTACTGGTCTCACCTCCACCAAAGCGGTAAAGATAGACTCGTTCTGATAATTCGGAGTATGTAGAGAGTTGACGAAAGGAACAGCTTCCTTTGGAAGACGGGGACGCTCCAAGACTCACATTCGCTGTAGGCGCTGCGGACGCCATTCATATCACGTGAGATGGAAGCGATGTGGGGCTTGCGGCTTCGGCGCGACGAAGAAGTTGCGTAGTTATTCCTGGCAGACCCGCACGCTGAACAGGTTTAGAAGAATAAGGTAAGGTTCCCAGCGCGTTAGGATACAAAGAATATACGCTGAGTTTAGCATGAAGGTTAGTTCCCAGAGCACGTCGATCGCGGCTGTTAAAGGGTGAATAAGACCGGAGGGCGATTAAGTCAAATGGCAGGTAGCCCCTTCAAAGCTCCAGCCAGTATGGCGCTGGCCAAGGAGAGTGGACGGAGAATTTTCCACCTATTGATTAGAGGGACTTCTTTCTTTACCGCCATTTGAATGTTCACGTGTGAACCGCTTGGAACTTAAGTCATTACCTGAACTCTAGTGTGCAAAGCGATTGACATTGATTATGCTGCGGATGAAGACGGTGTCATGGACGTTTCTGCGGTTGCCTCCGCTGGTTTAGCTTCAGCCGAAAGAGCAGCAGGAGATGGCTTCTTGAAAGTCTCAACGAAAGCAATTCTTTCTATCTTAGGGAAGAACTTTTCAACATCAGCTGTGAGTGTTCTCTTGGCCACCTGTAGGCCTTCTAGGAAGAAGGCCTCCTCAGGGATTTCTACCTGCAATGTTCCGTTCTCGATTTTGATATTGAACTTTTGCTGGTCAATTGTCGAAATTCGTCTATGAATTAGATTTCTGATCTTATCTCCATCGGTTTCAACTATTTTCTCGATAGTCACATCGTAGACGAGCGTTTTCCCAGCGTAAGGATGGTTGTAGTCGACCTGAACCCTACCGGCCCCTACGGCTCGTATCTGGGCTACTTTACCGTCAATGTTCACTTGCTGACCTGGAGAAGGAGCAATGCCCTCAGCTGCAAATTTCCGTAAGGGGACCAACCGCACTTTCTTCGGGTCACGTGAACCGTATGCTTTCTCCGGAGGCACCTCAATCGTATTTGCTTTCCCAACTTCCAACGCAGGAAAAGCCTCATCCAAGCCCTTCGGTATCCAACCTTCACCCACAACGAGGAAGAACGGTTCGTAGCGTTCTTCCCCGCGATAGATCTTGGCTTCCTTCGCTACGGTCTCAAGCGTAGTGTCCACTATTTCGCCGGTCTCCTTCACTTTCAGTGCATAGTTGACGAGTAGGAAGTCGCCATTCTTTATGGGCAATCGATGACACCTTGACTCGTGAAGGCGAAGCTAAGATTTGCCCGTTCTAGATTAATCTTTCAGCATGGTCTAGGGCTAGTCTCTCTTGAGAATATCTAGGAATATCCCCTAAGGGTAGCTCTTCGATGCGCTCAGACCTAACCGAACCAAGAAAGATATACGATCGCCCGTTAGAGCTTGGCGAAAGACACCCTAACAACGTTTTCCAACGTCAATTGAGCATAACTCCCTCGGTGTGCAGGTCCCGTGTTGACAAGGTTTGAAGAACCGATTGTGTCGACACCCTGAGCTTCATGAATATGCCCCGAAACAACCAATGCTGGTTGAACCTTCTCAACAAATCTTCTCACCGAACTACTGCCCGCGTGTACTCCGCTGAAGACGCGATCAATCTTCGTGCCCTTAGGTGGGCAATGCGAAACTAAGATTAGATGGCCTCCAAGATGATCTCTCATCGCATTCTCGAGCAGGTCTGTTGCTTCCTCTTCACTATATTCGAAGGGAGTCGAGAATGGACCGTGAGGGGAACCACCTAATCCTATTAGATCTACATTTTCCCAGTGTTGGCAACGGCCGTGTAGCGCATGAACCTTCTTGGCTCCTGTCCAAACGCCCAGTTCAATGTTGTCCATGTTACCCGGAACGAAGTAAATCGGCCCTCCTACCCTGGACAAGTCGATTAGAAGTCGTTTCGCGGCTTCCAAGTTGTAATTCGCAATATCCCCGGCAACTATGAGCAGTTCAGGTCTCTCAACTGCGATTTTCTGCTTTGCGCGTCCGAAGGCCCGCTCATCACCATGGAAATCTGCAAAAGCTAAGATCTTCACCTCAAACATCCCAGCACCTAAGATTGAGTAGTTCCTGAAGTTGGTTGCTTAGACTCAAAATATGATCGATTCGAATTCCGACCGTCTATTGTCATTGTTACATTCATGAAGAGTATGCCCGCTTCATGGATTTGTCACCAAAATGTGATGCCCCCATACATCTGCTGCGCAACTGATATTACCGCAGGATTGAGCACACCACGGACGGTCCTGCATTTGTCTGGTCGAAGGAGCTTCTTGAGGAGGAGCACGGCAGCCATTCTTGGAAGCATTGTCAGCCTATTAGCAGTTCCTCAACTTAACCCGAGAGCCAGCATGGAAGTATCAGCGATCGGTGAGAAACAGTTGCGTCTCCTGCTAGCCTCGAAGGCACTCCTAGAAAAAGCGGGAATGCTGCGGGCTATGTCAATTTTCCACTACGCCCCAGACTCTGATGAGATCGAGATGGATTGGACCGTCATCCTTCCACCGGAAGATCACATCACCCAAGATGTCGATGACTTGGCCCAGCAGGTCCTATCACTCGTGGAGCAGTAGTCATCACACCGATGACTTCTGTTAGTAGAGGAACCCTGCACGAGAGCATTGTGACAGGCTAAGTGAATCAGTGCCCTGTCTACGAGGCTTTCCCGAAGATTTCTCTCGCGGCTGCTACTCCTTCTCCAACTCTGACTTCGTGACCCTGTTCCGTTAAGACGGATTCTATGGCCGCGGCTGTAGCTAGAATTTCGAATTGCGAAACGGATCCCATTACTCCAATGCGGAAAAGCTTCCCATGAGTCTTTCCCATACCCCCCGCTACGACTACACGGTAATTTGAATTCAAGGTTGAACGGAACTTCCTGTCATCGATTCCGGGTGGATAATTGATTGCTAAGACTGTGGTCGACCTGACCTCTTTGCGAGCGAAAACCTCCAATCCCATGGCCTCGACAGCAGCGTACATGGCGTTCGCACAGGTTGCATGCCTCTTGAACCGGGCTTCCAACCCTTCCTCCCTGATCATCTGCAATGCCTCATCAAGAGCGTAGAAGAGAGTCACAGCAGGAGTGTATGGTGTTTCCTTCTTCTCATCCCAAAACTGCTTGCAGAGTTGAAGATCGAAGTAATATGAGCGTGGAGCTTTCTTGATAACGTTCCAAGCTTTTTCGCTCACTGAAATCAGAGCTATGCCCGGGGGCGTCATCAAACATTTTTGGCTGCCAGCTATGCAGACGTCGACTCCCCACTCGTCAACTGGCAGCTCGACACCTCCTTGAATTGAGATGGCATCGACCAGAAAGAGCGCCCCATACTTTCTGCAGAGCTCCCCTATCTGTCTCAGGTCTGGAGTAGTTACACCTGTTGATGTTTCATTGTAGATAATGGCTACCGCGGTGATGTGGGAGTCCTCCTTGAGCGCGGCCTCAATCTGGGCTAGAGTAACAGCGTTACCCCACTGAACAGGAACCTCGATTCCCTTCCCACCCAGTAAGTCTACAGCCTCATAGAACCTCTGACTGAAGACCCCATTGACTGGAACAATTATCTTCGCTCCAGAAACACAGACGTTGCGGATAGCACATTCGACTCCACCGCTTCCAGACGCTGTTAGGACGAAGAGATCGTTCTTCGTCCCGAAAACATACTTTGCGTTTTCGACGATTCGAGAGTGAAGTGCCCGAAACTCTGGGCCCCGATGATTGATTATCGGGCGAAGCATCGCATTAGCGACACGAGTTGGTATGTTCGTCGGCCCGGGTAACATGATCAGCTGCTTGGTTTCCAAATTTAAATCTCCAGTCGCGACCGTGGGGGGCCCATTCAAAACTTTTTCCTAGGAATGTCGCATGTGGCATTCACTGTTGTGTTCTGTGGCCGTCAGATAGGAAGACCTTTTCTGGAGGGCGTACCATTTCAGATTTGAACTTGCAGTGTGAGGTAGCGACTCGTGTCGGTTAGAATTGGGAGAATCATGGGTATACCTGTTAAGATCCATTACACACTGTGGGTAGTTTTCATTCTCGTGGCGTGGTCACTTGCGTATGGTTACATGCCCCGTCAATATCCGGGACTGAGCGTTGCCACGTATTGGGCGATCGGTATCGCTTCAGCGATAGTTCTCTTTGCGTCGGTTCTGGTTCACGAACTTTCTCATTCCTATATTGCCAAGAGGAATGGGCTGCCGATTGCCAGAATCACACTCTTCTTCTTCGGTGGCGTCTCGGAGATGAGCGAGGAACCTCGAGATCCGGATCTTGAGGTTCGCATGGCAGCTGCTGGACCTTTCATGAGCTTTCTTATCGCGGGCGTTTTAGGGGCCCTTTGGTATTTGGCGAACGTTGTCGAAGCGCCCATCCTGCTTAGAGCTACACTTGGTTACGGAGGCCTCATCAATGCTGCACTGGGTGGCTTCAATCTCGTCCCTGCTTTTCCCCTGGATGGCGGAAGAGTATTCCGGGGAAGCCTGTGGAAGCATTCCAAGAATCTGGTCGCGTCGACGAGAACCGCGACGAGAGTCAGCGAGGTGCTTTCTTTGCTGATGATGCTAGGAGGGTTCGTGGCGATAATTCTCGGAGACTTCGTTGATGGCATATGGATAGTCGTCCTGGGTTGGTTCATCAAATCCGGAGCAGAAACAGCGCTAACACAGACACTCGTCGGGGAGACATTATCAGGCGTTGCTGTTGGAGACATTATGACACGGGATGTATTGACGGTTCCTCCTGACATTACGGTCCAACAGTTGATCTCGGATTACTTCCTTGTTCATCGTCACGGAGGATACCCTGTCCTCAAGGATGGAAAGTTACTTGGGTTTATCACACTGCAATGCGTCAGGGCAATTCCCTCGGAAACAAGAGTAACTGTCAGAGTTGAACAAGCAATGATTCCCTGCGAACGGACAATAACGATCGAACCGACTGTAAGTGCCCTTGAAACGTTACAAACGATGGCTCGCGAGAAGGTTGGAAGACTCCTAGTGACCCATGACAGTCAACTGCTTGGCATAGTGACTCGAGGAGATCTCATGAGAACGATCAGGACGAGACAGGAGCTCGGCGTAGGTGTCGTTCGACAGGTTGCAGGCCGCGGACTCCCGCCTCAGCCAGCCCTCACATATCCTCACCCTCAACAGGTTACGTATTGTATTCAGTGTGGCGGTCAGTTGCCCTCAAGTATGATTGTGCAGTTCTGTCCTTACTGTGGGACTAAGCAATCGAGAGCGGAAACGAAGACAAATCCGTGAGACACCAGCAAACCTTACCTCTGAGAATCAAACGACCACGACTAACGTCGCATCCTCTCTTAGGCCGAGCAACCTCCGTCAAGGTGAAGTTGCTCTAGTGACGTGACCTAATGACTACTCCAGAGCCCTACGAGGTTTCCGAAGGGGTCTTTGAAGGTGCCGTAATACCCCAAGCCTTCAGGCAGGGCACCTTTCTTCTGAACGACGTTGCCGCCGAGTTTCTCTGCCTTCTTGAGGTAGCGATCTATGTCGTTGACTTGGAAGACGACTAATGTGCTTCCATGCTTAACGCGTTTGACCAGCGAGAATCCTCCGCTCGGTCTCTTGGCTGCAGTCCAGAGAGCATATTTCATCTTCGGAATGACCTGGACCTTGAATCCCAGCAAAGCTCCATAGAATTTCGCAGCCCTCTTCAGGTTCGTGACTTCAAATTCAACGTGGTTTACGAATGGCATGCTACGGATTACATCGTTATAGTAGAAAAAGTCTTGCGGTGGGAAAATATTGTGTGACCCAATACTTTGTTCCTCAAAGGTCCTTAATGATCAGATCAAGAAAACAATTCTTCACAGAAGATTTGGTAATCACGAAAAATTCCCATGGTGGAGCATTCTCTCCATATGCTCCTTTGCAGACTGTTTCTAGGATATTGAGAACTGTCGGTGGTACAAATATCGAATTTGTAGTAACGGCTACTTGCGGTCAATTATTGGCGTAACGTTCAAGCCGAGAGAAGCAATCTTGCCCCGCCAAGCCTTCTGTTGTGCATCATCTTGGGTTCGCCACGCAATGTGATGGAACATTCCAGCGCCTTGGAAGGCTGGAGGCGTCTCCGGTGATAGGATCACGTCAACAATTGCACCAGTGCCTCCAGTCTTAGCCTAGTACCGTGAACGATTGCCTTCCGATTTGACGAGGCGGAATCGAAGCGTCTCCGTTAGGAGAGATTGTGTTCCTCCAATTCTTTCTTCTAGGAGCGTGACAAGATGAAGACCTCTGATGGCAAACTCGACAGGAACCAGTCCGTCCTTCCAGCCGGGTCTCCTATCCGTCCCAGTCTCAGCCACGAGCTCCAATCTCAAACTGTCCGGATCTGAGAAGGAGATGACCCGCTCGTCGAAACATCTGAACGGTTCTTGGAATTCTACGTGGTATTGCTCGAATCGCTCCAACGAGTACTGAACAGACTCCTCCGGAATTGAGAATGATGTTACACCTACTTGGCCAGTTCCCAGTTGTCCCTTTGATGTAGAAGTCTATGTTCTGTTGGGGTTCACTAGCAATCGCAGTAACATGATGAATGCCCCAGATTTCGGCTCGCTCCGTTTCTGACTTGGCGAAATCTTGCTCCAAGATGTTCGTTTACGCCATACCGATTACGCTGTACGACTTATGCTGTTGCCTTAGAACTGCTTACTTAAGTGAGACGGAATCATCTCTCCTGCAATCATTTCCTCATAAGTCTCACGACGTCTGATGAGTTCGCTCTTCGTTCCCGTTATCAGCACAACTGCTGGTCGTGGTTGTCCGTTGTAGTTACTCGCCATCGAAAATCCATAGGCGCCCACATGAAGCACTGCCAGAAGATCACCTTCCTTCAACATCGGCGATATGATACCTTTCGCTATGACATCTCCCGATTCACAGCAGGGGCCACCTAGATTGAATGATACTGTGCGCGGCTCAGAAGCCCTGTTGGCCGCGACCACATGGTGCTTGGCTTGGTAGAGCGCAGGTCTGAGGAATGTGTTCATGCCGGCGTCTACAATGGCCCAGTTGATGTCACCTTGGCGTTTTGCGACATCCACTCTCGTCAGAAGAATGCCGGCGTCCGCAACGATTGCCCTTCCTGGCTCGAAAACTAGAGTTGGTTCGCCAAGTTGCCTGAGGGTCAGCATATTCTGGCTCAGGATGGCTGCGGCATATTCTTCATAGGTCATGGCTGATGATTCAACTTGGTATGAGGAACCTAAGCCGCCTCCCATATCGATTTTAGTAATCTTCAGCCCTGTCGCGTCGTTTATTTGACCGACAAGTCGGAACATGGACGCGGACATTTCACTGAAGACCTGTGATTGGGTTATGTTGGAGCCTATGTGACTGTGAATTCCGATCACGCTTAGATCAGGATTCTTCGCCGCTAGTGTATATGCTGTAATTGCGTCACCCAGCCAGATACCGAACTTATGTTCCCTTAGAGCGGTTGCAAGGTGAGGATGGGTTTCCGCTCGCATGCCCAAGTTTACTCTTATGCCGGTGTTGCATGGTTTCCTCACGCGCCGAGCCGCTTCCTGCATTTTCTTCAACTCGGAAAACGAATCGGCGTTGATGAGACCGACGCTAGAAGATATTGCGAACTCGAGATCCTCGAACTTCTTGAGCGGTCCATTGTAAACGATCTTCTCTGGTTCAACTTCTGATTCCAGAGCCAACTTGAGTTCGGCAGGCGATACTACCTCCGCCCCGGCGCCTTCCATTTGATAGATCCGTGCTACCGCTAGATGCCAGTTAGCCTTGTAAGCTGGGCAAACGAGAACGTTAGGGTAGATTCTGGCCAGTGCTTCTTGAAAAGCTCGATAATTATGTCGTATCCGGTTTTCGCTGAGGACGTAGAGTGGCGTGCCGAACTCTTTGGCTAGCTCGTCGCAGAGATGACCATCGATGATCAGCCGTCCATCTTCAATCCTCAAATGGTCCCTAAAATTCAGAGAAGCAGCTTCAGATCTTGTCAAGAGCCTAAAGCCAGCAAGCCCTCTGCTGCCTGTCGCTGTATTAGTCGTATTGGTTCTTGGTCGCAAGCGGTTATGATAACAGGGTTCTAACAATCTCGCGGTAGACGGCAGCTGTCTTCCTAACGGATTCTATCTCAACGTATTCATCCGATTCATGTAGCCTGCCGCCTGAGGGACCGAACTCAATTGTGGGAACTTTGCCTTGGTTGACTAGGATGCATGAATCACAAGGTCCGCCGTGGAATGTGATTTCCGGATTCTTCCCGAGAACCCTAGAAGCTATCTCAACGACCCTCTGAACGTTGGGATCGTCGTCCGGTATCTCGAACGGCTCGCAGAAGGGGGTTTCGCGTGCGAGGGGTTTCGCCTCGGCGTCAATTCCGACTTCAGCGATGAGACTTCTCAAATCGTCCACCGCTGCGTTCAGGGCGTAGCCTGGAACTAGGCACCTGTCAATCACGACCCGACATCGATCGGGCACTAGCATGACCTCCTCCTGTCCGCCCTCAATCTTCAATGTGTTAATCGTCGATATCCCAAGCTTGGGATGCTTAGGGCCACGAATTCTTGGAAGGGCATTTATGAGGACAGCGGCTTTCTCAATAGCGTTCACACCGTGATCCGGCCAAAGGGAGTGTGCAGCCCTTCCACGAACCTCAATTTCAAACACGGCTCTTCCTCGGTGCGCGGTCACAACATTGAGATCTGTGGGTTCTGATATCATGGCGAAGTCCACGCCCTTCGTGATACCTTTCTGGATGAGGGCGTAAGTACCACGGTCAATAGCCTCTTCATCGACGACGGCGGTCACAATTAGTTCACCTCTCTTTGGGAGGCCATCTTCCTTGCACTGTCCGGCTGTGCAAAGCATCGATGCGAGACCAGATTTCATGTCCATGGCGCCGCGACCGAACATTCTTCCTCCTTCTACTTCTGCACCAAATGGGTCGCGCGTCCAGCCTGCTCCCACTTCGACCGTGTCCATGTGCCCGTTCAAGAGGATACGAGGACCCGGCTGCGCCCCCCTTAACACGGCTATGACATTGGGCCTGTTCGGTTTAACCTCGAACATTTGGACTGTAAGCTTGTTCTTCTCGAGCCAGTCCGCGATGAAATTTGCTATCCTTGCCTCCTCGCCGCAAACACTCGGGATCTTCACCAAGTCGGCTAGTAGGAAGACAGCATCCTCGACCATAATTGCCACGACTTATGGTTCTGCCTTCTTATGGCTGGCTTTCATTTTTTTGATTATCTCGCGAAAGTCAACTGTCTTGGAGGGCGTCTCTGGCAGAAGACCCGCTGGCCTACGCAGTAGCATGATGAGCAGAATGACCCCGAAGATCATGACTGCAAGGTAATTCAGGTCGAAGGGTACGGTGAAGTAATACTTGTACTGCCTGATCAAGGCGAATGTGGTCACGTAGATGAAGGCACCGAGCATGGAGCCAATGTTATTGCTGCGCCCTCCTATGGTCACCATCAGAATCGCGATGAATGTTTTCCCGCTAGTGAAGTCATCAGCGACGACAGCGCCCACGTAGAAGGCATACAGGGCGCCTGCCAACCCGGCCAACGCTGACCCAACAATTAAAGTAGTCATACGGATCTGCACGACATTTTTCCCGAAGGCCTCGCTAGCAACCTCATGGTCTCTGACTGCTCTGAGCATCCTGCCGAATGGGGCTCTAACGAGTTTCTCTACCGCGAACCAAGTTAAACCGGCAAATCCGAGAAGTATCGCAAGCACGACGAGTTCTCGAAGCGAGCTTTGCTCAATCCAGGAAAGTGTGCTCGGAACAGCCACTCCAAGAGTTCCGCCAACCATTGGATCGTAGTATTTGCCCACATATCTCATCAGTTCACCCGCTATCAGCAGCGTGATTCCAAGATAGTCCTCTCTCAGTTTGATCGCCGGATAGGATGCAACGAAACCCAGTAAACCTCCGATGGCAGTTCCAAGACCAAGCAGCAGCACGAAGAGGCCGATTGCCGTGACAGGGTTCTTGGAGAGAAGGGATGTGGCAGTTGCCACTATCACCGCATTATCTTTAGTGAAATCTAGCCCGGCAAGGCTTGCCCCAAAAATGTATGCAGTCAGCCTCGATGAGAGAGCTCCGAATGTGAATGCCCCAGCAGCGAAGAACAGAACTTTTCCGAGGTTAGGGATCCCGAGGTAGCCGTATTCCAGATTAAGACTCACCGACAACATCGAATAGATCGCGAAGAATGCAAGGAGATCGATGAGAAATCTGACAGGGTCAACGATTCCTAACACCATATTTACTCGCCCTCCTTCGCAGAGGTCTCTCTACGGTAGATCTTGGAGAAGGATATGCTGGTAAGCCCTCTGGGAATGACCATGAGGGAGAACATCAGAATCAAGAATGGTATCACTATGCGCCAAGTGGTAGGAACTCCAAAGTCTGTGGCCAGCCAGTAGATTCCGAGAACTTCGGAAGCCCCGACGATGAATCCGCCAAGAATGGCGCCCCAAATGCTGGACAGGCCACCGAGAACAGCCCCTGAGAATATCCTGGTGATGTAGACCCAGCCGATGTAGGGTCCACTTGGAGCGGCCATCGCGATCAATCCGCCCGAAACACCGGTTATCCCGCCCGCGATGAACCATGCAATTGCGTAGGTTAGTTCCACATCGATTCCTAACGCGCTCGCTAGGGATGGATTCTCAATTGCCGCCCTCATGGCGGTGCCCATTCTTGTCCGTGTGAGGAACATGTAGAGCGCGATGACAAATCCAAGCACAACGAGGCTTGATCCCAACGGCAATAACTCGAACGTGTACCCGAGGAGGTTCACTTGGAGATCGGTCATTATGAAGCTTAGAAAATAGACACCGGTCACTAATATCATCGATTGCGCGTAGATCAACATAAACGAAAATATCACCGTTTCAGCCGCTAGATAGGCCACCATCATTGTCGCGACTCCTGCGCCGGCTCTTACTAGGGGCCTGAATAGGCCAACATAGGCAACCATCGCAATGACGCCGGGAATCAGAAAGCTCACCGGCAGCGTCTGGTACGCATTTGTTCCCACAAGTCGCCATAATGAATAGGCAACGTAAGCTCCAATGGCTACGAAATCCCCGTGAGCAAAATTCGGGACCTTGAGAGTAATGAAGGTGAAGGTTAGGCCAACCGTCATGAGAACCAGGAGATTAGCATAGACGAGCACATCTTTGAAAAGCTCGATTGGGAATGAAATCACTTTGCCCTCCCGAAGTATCCTGATCTGCCTACACAAAGACGGATATAGGATTGGCTTCCTTCCGGTTCCGGACGTAAGTGGAGCCGGGTAATATGTTGTTCGCTGAAACCGGTTTCAAAAATCTTTTCTTCTCCTGACGCTTTACTTTGTTTTGCAGGAAAACTTGGAAGAGAGGAACAGGTTTGGTCCAAACCAAAATGCTAGGAATGCTTGTCATCGGACTCGTAATCGGGCTCGCCGTTGGGTACGGGGCATTTGCTGCTACCGCACCAGCGCCGACTCCAGTCACGCCACCGCCGCCGAAGATTCCGGCTGAAATTCCCATTGGCGTTCTCATAACATTGACCGGTGAGCTCTCTGACCTCGGACCGTTATACAGGTCGACGTCACTGATAGCCCAAGACGATGTGAACGCATACCTGAAGGATGCAGGCTTTCCCTTTACGGTGAAGGTCTTTCTTGAAGACACTGCGACAACGGGCGACGGTGCGTTAGCTGCCACTCAGGCCCTAGCGGCTAAGGGCATTAAGGTCATCATTTCATACCTAAGCCTCGACATAAGAGCAACCGCGTCCTTTGTCAACGATAAGAAAATCGTCGAGATAAGCTATGCTTCCACAGCCCCGCCGCTCGCAATCACGGGAGACTACATTTTCAGATTAGTCCCAACGGACCTTCACCAATCTAGGGCCATAGCGCGGATTATGTGGGAATCAGGCGTCAGCAGCGCGGCCGTGATTTACAGGGGCGACGCTTGGGGCGATGGATTGTTCGACGCCTTCAAAGCTCGATGGACGGAGCTCGGAGGCAAATTAGAGGCCATACGCTATGATCCTTCAGCAAAGGACCTTTCAGCAGAGGCTCTCCGGCTTGCAGACATCGTGAGCAAGTTCGGTGTGAGCAATTCCACGGGTGTTCTGCAATTAGCTTTTGACGAGGATGGAATTGCCCTGTTCACTGCTGCCAAGGACAGCCCCACACTGATGAGTGTGAGGTGGTTTGGAAGCGACGGCAACATAGGTTCGCCGAGACTCAGAGACGTTTATGGAGAACTGCTCTACAAACTCTGGTCGCCAATGACAATCTACACCGTACCGTCGGCTCCGAATCAAGCGGACTTCGACCAGAGATGGAGAGCGGCCACAGGAGAGAGCATTCCAGGCTCCTACACTTATGCCTTGTACGACGGAGTATTCTTGGCGACCCTCTCCACGCTTCAGGCTGGAGCCTACGATGGAGAGGCGATAAAGACTGCTTTGCCTGAAGTCGCAAGTCACTACTTCGGTCTGACTGGATGGACTCTACTCGATGATGCAGGAGACCGCGCCTTCGCGCCCTACGAGATACAAGCAATAGTGCCTACTGCCGGCCTACCGGGAGTCACAGAAGAGACTAGACCGCTAGACTGGGTAATCATCGGGTACTACAGCGAAGAAACAGATTCGGTGACATGGGTACAACCGCACGTGCCATAACCTCTCTACCCTCTTTTTTAAGGGAGCCGAAATCTTTCGTTCAAGGAAAATATGGTCATGTCTGAAGAGATTCTTGCCACACACGGGTTGACCAAGGCTTTTGGTAGTCTCATCGCTGTGGACGAGGTATCCATTTCTCTTAAGGAAAAGAGCATGACAATTTTGATTGGTCCGAACGGAAGCGGCAAGACCACACTAATGAACGTGATCTCAGGAATCTACAAACCCGACAGCGGCCGGGTTCTTCTCAACAACAAAGACATGACGGGTCGCCCCGCACATGAGATGTACCGGGCGGGCCTCGTCAGAACCTTCCAGATTCCATCTCTCTTTCGAAAACTGACCGCGCTAGAAAATTTGCTCGCGGTCGCGCGAAACCAGATGGGAGAACGCATCTTGACAGCGCCGTTTCGGTCTAGGTGGCGCAGACAGGAAGAGGAGATGGTTGAGAAGGCGTTCAGGATCTTGGATCTATTGGACATGACTCCGCTCTGGAATCAGCTGACGGAGACGCTCAGCGGTGGACAATTGAAGCTTGTGGAAGTTGGAAGGGCATTAATGAGCGACCCTCAAATCATCCTAATGGATGAGCCTGCGGGGAGCGTCAATCCGAAGATAGCGCACCAGATCTTCGAGTACCTTCTCTCAGTGAGAAAGGAACTGGGCGTCACCTTTCTCATCGTTGAACATAGGCTTGACATCGCCCTTGGATACGTGGACCACGCCTATGCGATGCACCTTGGAAGAATCATTGCCGATGGGCCGCCGTCCGACGTCGTTGCCACCCCGCGGGTCATAGAATCATATCTAGGTGGCTAGAATGTCGCTGTTAGAAGTCGATCATATTTCGGCGGGATACGGCAACGCTCATGTTCTATTTGATGTGAGTCTCAATATCGAACCAAAAGTTCTTACGGCGATCGTAGGGCCTAACGGAAGCGGTAAATCAACGCTTCTCAAGACAGTTTTTGGCATGACGAAGGTCTATTCAGGTTCGATTGTTTTCCAAGGGAAGAATATCGCCTCTATGAGGCCGCACAAGATAGCGAAGCTAGGCATCGCGTACTTGCCTCAGGTTGAGAACATCTTCACTGAGCTTTCAGTGAAGGAGAATCTTCTCATGGCATGCTTCATGCTGGACAGGAGCGAAGCGGTGACGAGAGTCGATGGCGTTTTGAGGCTCTTCCCCATTCTCAAGGACTATCTCGACCACAAAGCCCGAACACTTAGCGGAGGAGAACGGCAGATGTTGTCTTTGGCCATGGTTTTGATCCGGGAGCCGTCTTTGGTCATGTTAGATGAACCGACTGGAAATTTGGCTCCGAAACTTGCCTCACAGGTTTTCGACAAGATAAGGCAGCTGAGAGATGATTTCGGTTTGACGATACTCATGGTGGAGCAGAGTGCGCGAAAGGCATTGGAAATAAGTGACCAGGCATGCCTGATGGTGAATGGTTCCGTGGCCTTCTATGGCCCATCAAAGGAATTGCTCGCGCACCCTGAGCTTGGCCAGCTGTACCTCGGCATAAAGGCCTAGACAGCAATAGTCGGACATCCTTGGTTTTCGAACGCGACAAGTTTTCTGACAAAAAATACCTTCCATAGAGAAGGCATAAATCGAGACATTCAAGCCTACGACGGAGACAAACGTGAGAGTACTTGCTCTTGGAATAGGCAAAATCGGCACCGCGCTTCTCAAGGATCTCGTTGAAAGCTGTGACGTTTCGGAGATCGTCGCGGGTGATTTGACTTCCGAGAGACTACAGCACTATGTTTCCCAGATGGGCTGGGAGAACAGAGTAAGAACAGAACGCATCGACGTAACGGACCATGACAAGTTAGTCGAGCTAATGAAAGGCGGATTTGACATCGTAGCAAGCACGCTGATTTCGGAACTCAATGTTCGTGTAGCCAAAGCGGCCATAGAAGCTGGCGTAACTATGGTTGATGTTGGTACGACCCCGCTAGAAATCTTCGAACTCGACACAGAGGCCAAGGAAGCCGGAGTAGCGATAATTCCTTCCTGCGGGTTGGACCTAGGCATTGACAGAATCCTCGAAGGCTATGCGGCCAGGAAGCTGGATAGGGTCGAGGAGATCTATTTATGGTGCGGAGGCTCCCCGCAGAAGAACACTCCAACGTACAACAGTCCGTTACGATACAAGGTCGGATGGTACTGGAGAGGCGCCGTACAAACCAACATTGGCAAGGCTACAATACTCCGGGACGACCGAGTGGTTGAGGTCGAGAAACTAACCGGCCCAGGAAATCCCGAAACAGTATTTTTTCCCGAACCAGTAGGTGAATGCGAAGCCTTCTTTACGAGTGCGCCCTTCGACACGATCGAGCATCTTGGTTTGAAGGAAGTGAAGAACTCTTGGAACAAGACGGTTCGATGGAAAGGCCATTGCGATATCTGGACCAAGCTCATCGGGTTGGGCCTTACTAGTACCGAACGACTCAAATTTGGGCAATGCGAGGTCTCTCCTCTGGATTTCTCGGCAACAAGACATTGCAGTATGAGGAGCGGGAAGGGGTCGTAGTGGTCGAAAGGGGACAGGTAGACGGAATCAACAACGGGAAGAAGACACGGCTCGTCTATGAGCTGGTCGACTTCGACAAGGAGGGGCACGTAAGCGCTATGGGACGTACAACCGCTTATCCCTGCTCGATTCTGAGCCAGGTCATTGGGCGTGGCGGAATAGAAGAGAAAGGCGTGATTCACGCCAGCAGGATTGGATGGCGCACGGAGACGGCAAAGCGCTTTCTTGATGAGATGTCAAAGACAGGGCTTCACATCACCGAAGCCGTGACTCAACCGTTAGCCTAGGTGTGAGAAAATGACCGACCTTATGATTGAACATGGCTTTGTTCTCACGATGCTCGGACCCGGAGTTGGCATAATAGAAGATGGAAGTGTCGCGATCGATGATGGTAAGATTGTGGCGGTGGGCAAATCCGGAAATATCCCGCAAGGCGTCCGTCGAGCTAGGAGGAAGATTAACGCCAGAGGGAAAGCCATCCTACCAGGACTCATCGACGCGCATGTTCACAGCCACCTGAGCCTCTTCAGAGGAGAAGCCCAAGATGTACCTGAATCTGAGTGGATGATTCGCACAGTCGAACCTTTCGAGAAGCACATGAGAGAAGAGTGCGCCGTTAAAGCTGCGAGACTTCACGTGGTTGAAGGGCTGAAGGCGGGCACCACGCTATTTGGTGATTATGGCCCGTTCATGGAATCCGCGGCCGAGAAAGTCTACAGCAAAGTCGGCGTGAGGGGGAACCTCGCCAGCACAATAAGTGAGATTCGTTCACTCGAGGAAGGACACGGCGGCAAGGCGCTTTATGACTTCGACCCTCAAGCTGGGGAAAGAACGCTTCAGGGGAACTTACGGCTCATAGACCGTTGGCATGGGAAGGCAGATGGCAGAATAACCTGTTGCCTGGGCCCGCTCGCGGCAGATATGATGAGCAGAGAGCTTCTTCTGCGGGTGAAGGAGATCGCGGTCGAGAGAAATCTGATGATGCACTTTCATTTGGCCCAGGGTGCGCGCGAGAGCGCTCAGATCGAGCGAAGGTATGGAATGTCAACTGTCCAATTCTTGGACAAAATGGGCTTCCTCTGCCCGAGCCTCATGGGAGTTCATTGTCACGGTGCCAGCGACGAAGAGTTACGCTTGATAGCTGAAAGAGGCGTCAGGATGATCTCCTGCCCAAGCGCGATAGCGATGATTGATGGAATCGTGTCACCTGTCTGGCAGTATTTGGAAGCTGGAGGTTACTCAGCTGCCCTGGGAAGCGACCAAGCTTGTGGAAATAATAACTGCTCGAACATGTTCAAAGAAATGAAGATGGCGGCACTCCTGAACAAAGTTCGGAACCGAGATCCCACGGCACTACCTGCTTGGAAGGTCCTGCGTCTGGTAACGATAGACGCCGCCAAAACACTTGGATTGGAAAAGAATGTGGGAAGCTTAGAAAGCGGCAAGAGCGCGGACCTAGTAATAGTAGACTTAAAGACTCCTCAAATGATCCCGATTCTCAGTAGTCCAGTTCGGAACATCGTTTCAAACCTAGTCTATAGTGCCATGGGCAACGAGGTCGAAACAGTCATTGTGGACGGGAAGATTGTGATGGAAAACCGCAGAATCCTGACGATCCCGGAGGAGAAGGTGTTGAAGGAAGCCCAAGAGGCAGCAGAGGATCTTGCGAAGATATCAGCCGACGATTACCACGCCGCCGGTTCGCTGCTTTCAAGAAGAGCAAGGGAGGGGCTCCTTTGAGGATTGGTGTCTTAGGCTCAGGATTGATGGGATCAGTAGCCGCAAAATATCTTGTATCGCAGAAGGACGTCGAAGGAGTTCAGCTCGTTGACAAGGACGATGCCAAGCTCAAGAAAACCGCAAGATGGATAAGAAGTAGTAAGCTCAAAGCGCGCAAACTGGACACCTCCGATAGAGCCGCCCTCTTAGAATCCATCAAAAGCTACGATTCATTGCTCATAGCACTGCCTCACGTTGCCGCCCTCTCGGCAGATGAAGTAGCGATAGATGCAGGAGTCAATGCGGTTGACCTAGTCTTCGATGACAAGCAGATGAAATTGGACGCGCGATGCAGACGAGCTGGAATGACATTGATTCCAGGATGCGGAGTAGCCCCTGGGCTCGCCCAAATCTTAGCGGGAGAAGCTGTAGGGCAGCTCGTGTCGGTCGACGAGATTCACATCTACGTTGGCGGGATACCCCAGACTCCTAGACCCCCACTGAACTACAGGGTTGTATTCTCATTGGATGGGGCGCTCGCAATGTATGCTGACAGAAGAGTGAGGGTTGTTCGAAACGGAACGATCAGAACGACTGCCGCACTTTCAGAAATAGAACCGATCAGTTTCTCGAAACCTTTCGAGGACTTGGAGGCTTTTCTAACAGACGGTCTGGCATCATTAATCTACACGATGCGTGACCGTGTTAGAGTAATGGATGAGAAAACTGTCCGCTATTTGGGACATGCAGAGCAAATCAAGACCTTAATCGAAGTGGGCTTGCTCTCGAACAAATCAATCAACTTCAACGGAGCGAAACTAAGGCCACGCGATATTCTTTCAACTGTTCTCGGACCGAAGATAATGCTCGGACAAGACAAAGATGTCACTCTCTTGCGTGTGGTTGTAGACGGAAGGAAGAAGGATTCTGAGGTACAATACAGATACGAGATGGTGGACTACTATGATGAGATTGCAGGCATTACCTCGATGGCGCGGACAACAGCATATACAGGTGCCATAGCCGCGATGATTCTGGCGAGCAAGCGCACAAAGCAGAAAGGAGTAGTCCCACCAGAAAACGCCTTCAGCGGCCCGCTCTTCAGCTACCTCATGGACAAGTTGGCTAACAAAAACGTGAAGATCATTAGGACTGTAACTACAAAGACCAGACTACAGTAGTCAAGGCAGGTTGCTGGGTTGAAGTGGGGGTACCCAGAATACGGCCGACTACGTAAGGTTCTCATGCATGCACCAGGAAAAGAGATCGATCTGATAGATCCAAGAACCTACAAGAGATGGCTCTTCGAGGACGCAATAGATCCGGAGGAATTTCAGAAACAGCACGAGAGGTTCGTCAACACTCTCCGCTCGGAGGGAGTTGACGTACTCCTGCTCAGCGACATCTTAGGGAAAGAAGCGAACTCACTCAAATTGATCGAAGGACAGCCCAACCTAGTCTTCACGCGAGATCTAGTGACAATTACATCGGCCGGATACATCTTGATGAGAATGAAGAGTCCGGTGAGAAGACGAGAGACGGAGATAGTAGAGAAAGCAGTACATCGATTGGGCATCACGACGTTGATGAAGGCTCAGCCGCCCGCAACGATCGAAGGCGGTGATCTGATCTTCGCAGACGAAGAAACTCTACTGCTCGGAGTCGGAAGAAGAACCAACTCTCATGGTCTTCAGCAAATCAATAGAGCCGCAACGAAATCGGGGTTGCATAGAATAGTAGCTATGCAAATGCCTCCTTGGACGATTCACCTAGACGGGACTATGATGATCATTGACCGTGATCTCGCCATAATTCACGCGAAATCCGCCCGCAAATCCGCCGCAATCTACGAGAACGGAAAACTCACTGAACGCGTTCAGATCTTGGAGTTTCTGAGAAGGCGGAAAATGAAACTCATAGAGGTAACGGACTACGAGAGGCGAAGGCGAGCCACCAATCTGATAGCCATCAGTCCTAGGAAGATCGTTGGATACGCAGGGAATGCAAGAGTTACGCGAGAACTCTTGAAGAGCGGTGTTGATTTCATTGGAGTTGAAGGATCGGAGCTGATTCGCGGAGCCGGGGGACCAAGATGTATGACAGCGCCCCTCCTCAGGGATTAGCACGTGCGGCTTGGTCTAACTCAGGATCCTTTCTGAGCTGAGACGCTCATAGCATCGGTCAGGGTGCGGTGGCGCTTTCTTCTATCCATAATTTTCCTCGTGTTGCATCCAAGGAGGCTTCCACACCGATTGGGAGTGTCAAATGGTGAGCCCCGTGGCCGAAACAGAGATCGTATATAGCTGGTTTCCCGGACGACCCAATGCGGTCCTTGAGAACATCCCAGAGGTTTAGCGAAGGCTCTGGATCCTTCGGTTCATACTTTGTAATTTCGCCAACAATTATGCCTGCGGCTTCTTGCAGTTTGTTCGCCAACCAGAGGTGCGTTAGATTTCCGTCTATTCTGTAGGGAGGATCTTCCGTATCCTCAATGAACAGAATCTTGTTCCTGGTATCGATCTCGTATGGAGTTCCTTGCGTCTTGACGATAAGCGATAGGTTTCCGCCGACCAACTTCCCTGAAGCCTTTCCGTCGTTGATTGTCTTGATGATGGGCCCGTCAATTGGATTCGCAACTTCGCCTAGGGGTTCAGGATTCATGAGGGCCCGGAGTAACCATTTCTCCGTATAGTCGGTGAACTCAAGTCCTATCTCAGATGCAATCATTGGTCCATGAAATGTCACGAGATCTGATTTCTGATTCGTTGCTATGTGAAGCGTCGTGATGTCACTGTATCCCAAGAATATCTTGGGCTTCGATCTGATCAGGTCGTAATCCAAGTATGGTAGTATCCTTGGCGTCCCGTAGCCGCCTCTTACACAGAACACTGAGTCCACATCCCCATCACGAAAAGCTTCGTTCAGTTCTTCCGCTCGTTCTTTGTCCGTCGCCGAGAGGTAGCCCCAAGTTCGAAGTTTTCTGACACAATCTCCTAACGAAACTTCGAATCCAAGGTCATGGAGCTTCGCAACTCCCTTGCTCAGCGCGGAAGGATTCCTCTCGGTGCTCGCTGGTGCTACGGCGCGAATCGCATCTCCTTTCTTGAGAACTTTTGGTTTCCTCACCATGATCAAAGCATCTGCGTGAGCTTTGCGGTGACAGGTATTTGTCCCTCTTGAAGTAACTTGTGTGTTGCTGCGGTTGCGAGAGGGATGTTGAGGAGTATCTGAAGCGACGTCGTTCCACTACGGAATGTTCCCATTTGCGCTTCATTCCGCGACCTGCGCCTAACGAATCATAGGACAATCTCTGAGAAGAATCAGAATTGAGCATTAATGGATGGCTCTTCTTGATCGATTGAGCTCCTCCGTGTCTCTCGAATTCTCGGAGGCCCTATTGCGCGAGATGAAATCGGATCTACTCGTTCGCGATAGTGGAACATTCAACTCTGAAGTTTGCTGATAATGTTAATAGCTTCCAGCAAGTCTGTCGGGATGACTCCTAGAGGTTTTTTCAAGTTGGCTAAGCTTTTCGTCCATCCATATATTCCAAATTCTGCTCCCGACGTGAAGGAAGCGATGCTGAAGGAGATCGGTGCGAAGAGCGTTGAGGAACTCTTCGAGGGTGTTCCTAAGGAACGGATGCTAAAGAGGAGATTGAATCTTCCCAAACCTGCATCAGAGTTCCAGGTGAGGCGGATCGTGG
>Ga0129298_10000002_pt1 | contig 77610 bp, 56 predicted proteins | sample I19B2metaG_FD_94707 | JGI IMG/M metagenome (GOLD analysis project Ga0129298, IMG submission 94707) | Lake sediment bacterial and archeal communities from Gulf of Boni, Indonesia to study Microbial Dark Matter (Phase II) - ​I19B2 metaG | ecosystem: Environmental > Aquatic > Freshwater > Lake >... | reverse complement strand
GTATATCTGATCATAACTGCATGGATTTCTGAATGTAAGTTACAAAAAACATGCATTTATTAATCACTAAAACCTCGTATATTATTAACAATCAATTGTTTATAACTATTTCACCAAACCCTACCTTAAGGATAAGGACAGGAATAATTTTTGATTCGAATCGATAGTACTGAACTTAGTATTCAGTTGGCAGTTGGCAGTTGGCAGTTGGCAGTCAGGAACCATCGAACTATCGAACTATCGAACCGTCGAACCGTCGAACCCTCACACAGTAACAATCACCTTTCCCCTTGGCTTGCCATGTTCGGTATGATAGAATGCATCGCCGCATTTCGATAGCGGGAAAGTGCTGTCAATAAGAGGCACCAGTTTTTTCTCCTTCCACAGCCTTTCTATTTCTTCGTAATCTTCAGGTCTGGCACGCATATTTGCTGAAGTAAGCTTACGACCATATATAATTCCTAATACCGGTGCATATAAAGAAACTGGAGGAAAGAATAAAGTTGAAGCGTGTGTTCCTCCCTTTTTTAAAAGTTTAAGAACATCTGAATAATCCATCAGTCCTGATGCATCAAGTATGGTATCGAATTTCTCCACAATCTTCCTGAAGTCATCTTTTGTATAGCCACTTACTGCATCAGCTCCTAATCTTTTTGCCAGTTCAAAATTCGAATTGCCGGATGTTGATGTAACATGAGCCCCCATGGCTTTTGCAATCTGTATTGCAAAATGACCAACTCCTCCGGTACCACCGTTAATAAGTACCCTGCTTCCCTCTCTTACATTGCACCTTCTGAGTCCGTTAAGAGCTGTGAGTGATGCGACAGGGAGTGAGGCTGCTTCTTCAAATGACATCCCATCAGGTATTTTTCTGATCTTTTCCGGTTTAACAGTTAAAAACTCAGCAAGTGCACCAGGTTTTCCGAAAATAATTGATTCTGATCCATAGATTATATCTCCTGGAATAAATCCGCCGGCATCTTCTGTTATTTTTTTCACAATACCGGCGAAATCAGTACCAAAAACCCGGGGAAATTTTGAACTGCTGATTAGTCTTGTTGCACCCTGCATAATCTTATAGTCCACAGGATTTATCGAAACTGCTTTTACCTCTATAAGCAACTCTCCCTTTTTGGCTGTAATATCAGGCAGTTCTCCGTAAAATGCATATTCCGGACCTCCGTATCTGGTTGAATAATATGCTTTCATTTTTTACATGGAAATAATCAGGTTTTGAAATTACAATAAATTGTCAAACAAACAGTGACCAGAAATATTCTTTGCTAATTATTGTTAAATCGAGGTAGAAATTCTAATACAGCCAATCCAGTTGTGCCATAGGATAATATATTTGCAGATGAAATGTAAGTTATGCTATCCAGGTATCAGATAATTAATATCTCACTTTTCTTATTGTTATCCTCATTAAACCTCAACGGACAGGATGATGAGACTTTTGCTTTGAATGATACTATAATGTCAGGGGAGATCGGTGAGGTGGTCATTTCTGCCACACGGTATCCTTCACTTCAGCCTGATATTCCGGAAGCCATAAGGCTGCTGGATGCTGGTGCAATGAAGAAATTCCAGGTCAGGACTTCACCTGAGGCCCTCAATCTGACCCCCGGAGTTTTTGTTCAGAAGACAAATCATGGCGGAGGGTCCCCTTTTGTGAGAGGATTGACTGGTAATCAGACCCTTTTACTGATTGACGGCATAAGACTCAGCAGCGCTACAGCCAGATATGGACCGAATCAGACATTTAATACTATTGATGTATTTGGTATTGAAAGAACTGAAGTGTTGAGAGGAAGCGGATCTGTCCAGTATGGGTCCGATGCACTTGGTGGTACAATACAGGCTTTGAGTATCCAGCCGGAACTGGCTGATAATCCTGATTGGGGAGGATCTCTTCTATCAAGATTTGCAACACAAGGAATGGAGCAAAGTCTTCATTCAGCTGTCAATTACAGAAGTAAGCGAAATGCATTCCGGGCTTCAGTAACTGCAAGGAATTTTGGAGACATAGTCGGAGGCGATACCACGGGAAAACAGGTCCCTACCGGTTATCAGGAACTTGACTATGATTTAAAAGGTAAAATTCAGATTGCAAAGTCCACAACTCTCACTTTAGCTTACCAGAGTGTCTATCAGAAGGATGTACCTGTTTACCATAAGTATGTCCTGGAGAATTTTGCAGTCAATAAGATGGATCCCCAGAAAAGAAAGCTTGCCTATGCAAGAATTAACCAGATTATTAATTCAGGTATCCTTAAATCAGCTGTAATAACCGCATCTCTACAGAACACTGAGGAAGGCAGGGAGATGCAAAAAAATGGATCCCCTGTTTTACGCATTGAGAATGACAGGGTCCGTTCGCTTGGCTTTTCAGCCGAAGCTCACACTTCATCTGGCAGCTTCTGGTCGGCAAGCAGCGGACTTGAAGTTTACAGCGACCTTGTAAAAAGCAGCCGCACCGACTCAGACCTTTCAAGCGGGACTTCGACCGAAAAACGCGGACTATATCCTGACGGATCAACAATGACCAGCCTTGCGGTTTTTTCACTGCATTCTTTCGATTTGAATAAATGGGGAATTACAGCCGGTGCAAGGTTCAATTCATTTATAATTAATGTGGAGGATGAAAATGTCGGGAATGCAAAACTTACACCTTCGGCACTGGTCGGAAACCTTGCTGTCATGAGAAAATTAAATCCACGATCCAACTTATTTGCCTCTGTAAACACCGGTTTCAGGGCTCCGAATATTGATGACCTTGGAACTCTCGGGATAGTAGATTTCAGGTATGAAACTCCAAATTATAATTTGAAGCCCGAACACTCATTACAGTATCAGGTTGGATATAAATATAATGGTAAGATTATCAGCGGTGAGGCATACCTGTACCGCAACAGGTTATACGATCTGATTGTCAGAAACAAAGTTGAAGGAGATACAATTGACGGGTATCCGGTATATATTAAGGAGAATGTAGAGAAAGCATTTATTCAGGGATTTGAAACTGCCTGGAATGTGAAATTATCTACTTCTTTATCTTTGGATGCTGCATTTAACTATACTTATGGTCAGAATACTACCAAAAATGAACCTGTAAGACGTATACCTCCCGCATTCTGGTGTGTTGCAGCAGAATATGGAAGTAATAACAGGTGGATCAACCTGGAGTGGATGGGGGCAGGTGACCAGAACAGGCTTGCTTCAGGTGACAAAGCAGATAACAGAATCCCTGAGGGTGGCACACCCGGATGGAATATTTTCAATATAAACAGCGGTGTTAACTCAAACTGGTATAATATTAATCTGAGTCTTTGTAATATCTTCAATACCGATTACAGGTATCATGGATCAGGGGTTAATGGTGCAGGCCGGTCAGCATTGCTTACCATTGGCATCAAAATCGGAAATCTGAAAAGTAAAAAATAAGTCCCCTTCTAGAATTTTACTATCCCGTTATGGCCTGTCAGAATATATTTAAATGTTCCCGGGTCCGGCAGAGTCTTAAGTGACTCTTCCTGTTTAAGTGTATCCATGTTGAACTTCTCAACAAAATGGACATATTTCCCTTCCTTTATAATAAGGTTGTCACCGGTAACAAGGTAGGTGTCACCAACAATAAAGCAGGACGATCCCGGAGTATGCCCTGGTGTATGAATGATTTTAATATTAATTCCATTATAATTTGCTGTTTCATCGTTCTCAAGCAGCTTGTAGGGCCCGTATTTCCATTTTGTTTTCGCGAATTTTGTCTTGCCTGTGGTTCCGTTGATCATCTGTTCCTCTTCTTTGTGCAGATAAACTGCTGCGTTCCTGAACAGGCCTGTTGCACCAATATGATCGCCATCAGTATGTGTAAGCAGTAGGGTTGTAATCTGATCCGGATTAATACCGGTTTTGGACAGTTCCCTGCTGAAATTTTTCTCTGAGATACCTGCATCAATCAGAATATATCCGTCTTTTCCTTTGAAGATAAATGCATTGACAAACCTGTCTTTGATACACCATACTGAATCGTTTATTGACTGAGTCTCGGCAGGTGTCATTGATTTTATTGCTGATAAGAAATTAAACAGAAATACTATTGCAACTATCAAAACCAGTCCTACTGTTATACCAGCAGTCCATATTGTAATTTTCAAAGGCTTTTTCATAATTAGTTATTTTAAATATTACTTTATATCATCTGCCAACTGCCTGTTGCCAATTTTTTTGCCAGCTATTACTATGTAAAATTAAATTTTTAACAGTAAGTATTTCACTTTTTAGTACCATTTTTACCCAAATCACCCTTTCTCCCGGTCTCCTTTTCAAGGATTACAAAACAGAATGTTGATCCTAAACTGCAAATTGTTGGATCAACAATGCTCATTGTTCAGTTGCTATTTTTTTGCCTTAATCTGTGACATAATTTTGTTCATGAAGTTGATTAAAGACTTCAAATAAAAAAAAGGACAGACAAATTAAAAAAGAAAAAAAGAGTTAACTAATAATTTAAAATTCAAAGCCATGAAAAGAGTGTTTTTTGCAGTAGTGTTAGTGGTAGCAATGGTCACCACATCATTTTCAAGGGAACTTGTAGCTGAAGGTAAAACACATTCAGCACTTGGAGACTATAAAATTGAGATGGCTGATAATCCCGTTAAAATAAACGGTGTAGATCACAAGGCATTTGTAATCAGCTATCAGAATTCGCCTATGGAAGTTACGGTTGTTGTAACTAAAGGCAAGAATTGTAAGAACTATGTCGTGCTCTCTGACAAACTTTCAGTTCAGTATGTATGTAACGAATCCTATTTCGGGGTACAGCTTCTTGATCCTTCATTTGAAAAGGATGGTTTTAAAACATCAACAGCAGCTCTTAACAAGAGTGAATATTTCCATCAGAAGGTTATTACTGCAGGAAAGAGGGGTGAAGTTGAAAATACCCAGATGATAGCAGCATACTTCCCTATGCTCATTAACTAAGAGGTTTTCCTCTTTCACCGGAAAGAGTTTTCATACAGGCCGCCCGGCCACCGGTTTCAGGTTTTAATTTAATCGCAGAAAGGCACTCAGCAGGTGCCTTTCTTCGTTTGTTATTTTTTTCTACTTTTGAACTTCTTAAAACAAATTAAAATGAGATTATTATCCCGCATCTGTTTCGCTATCCTGCTTTTTCTGATAACATTTATAACATCTGCCCAGACTCACATTCCGGTTTTTACCAGACAGGATACCCTGCGCGGATCAGTTACACCTGAAAGAAAATGGTGGGATCTGATCTATTATCATCTCAACATCTCGGTAAACCCTCAGGATAGTACTATCAGGGGGACAAATACAGTTCTGTACAGGGTTGTTGATAACAGTACCCGCATGCAGATAGATCTTCAGAATCCTATGATAATTACCCGAATCAGGCAGAATAACAGGGAACTTTCTTTTACTCGTGAAGGGAATGTATATTGGATAGATCTTGCTGAAAATCAGGAGAAAAACAAAATATATTCGGTGATAATATCATTTGAGGGACGACCGAAAGTTTCAACAAGACCCCCATGGTCAGGAGGGATAACATGGAACAAGGATTCGAACGGGATGCCTTTTATTGCATCAGCAAATCAGGGTGATGGTGCAAGTTTATGGTGGCCATGCAAAGACCATATGTATGATGAGCCCGACAGTATGCTTATTAGTGTTACTGTACCTGAAAAACTTATGGATGTGTCGAACGGAAGATTGAGGAGTGTGTTAAAAAACAGGGATAAAACAAAAACCTGGAACTGGTTTGTCGGAAGCCCGATTAATAATTACGGAGTCAATATAAATATTGCCGATTATGCCCATTTTTCAGAAGTATTCCAGGGTGAGGCAGGTCCACTTGATTGCGATTATTATGTTCTGAAAGAAAACCTTGAGAAGGCAAAAGCTCAGTTCATCCAGGCACCTATGATGCTTAAGGCCTTTGAGCATTGGTTTGGAAAGTATCCATTTTACAGGGATGGATTTAAGCTGGTTGAAGCACCTTATCTGGGTATGGAACATCAGAGTTCTGTTACCTACGGTAACGGATATAAGAACGGTTACAGGGGAACCGATCTTAGCGTTAGCGGCTGGGGTCTGAAATTTGATTTCATAATCATTCATGAATCAGGACACGAATGGTTTGCCAACAGCATTACTTACAGGGATGTGGCCGACATGTGGGTGCATGAGAGTTTTACCAACTATTCAGAATGCCTTTATGTGGAGTATTATTACGGTAAGGAAGCCGGACAGGAATATGTAATCGGCTGCCGCGGAAATATCCGTAACGACAGACCTATAACAGGTATTTATGATGTTAATTTTGAAGGTTCAGGCGACATGTATTACAAAGGGGGTAATATGCTTCATACTCTGCGCCAGATAGTTAATGATGACGAAAAATGGAGAGGTATACTGAGGGGATTGAACAGTGAATTTTACCATAAGGTGGTAACTGGTGCCCAGATTGAGAATTACATAAGTGAAAAAACAGGTATCAACCTTCAGAGTTTCTTTGACCAGTATCTCAGAGATACAAGAATACCGGTATTCGAATACTATGTTAAAGGTGAAGACCTGACATTCAGGTGGAACAACAGCGTGAGAGGGTTCAATATGCCGCTTAAAATATATGTATCAGGTAAGCCCTTGATTGTAAATCCTAAAGGCATGTTCAGCACTGTCAAACTCGATACTCAGAATCCTGAAATCAAAGTTGACCCGGGATATTATATCGGTGTACTGAATATGACAGGGAAATAATGGCACTAAGGCACAATGGCACAACGGCATAACGGTGCAAAGCTTCATTGGGGAATTAGTTCCCCTCCCTGGAGGGGTTAGGGGTGGGTTTTCTGTTTACACCCAACCCACCCCCAGCCCCTCCCAAGAGGGGAGTCGAAGAGCTTTCCTACAACCCGCTGAAATCCGTATTATCGAATAACATTGAAGGAGTAAGATATGATCCGAATTTATAGGGATCATTACCCACTGCAACAAGGGTATTCCAGAACTCTTTCATGTTACCGGATATATTCATCTCATTTACAGGATATTTTATCTCCCCGTTCTCAATGTAGAATCCTTCTATCCCGTATGAGAAGTCACCTGTAGATCCATTGCAGTTTCCTCCGTTGAATCCTGTAACCAGCACTCCCTTTTTGACTGATTTGACAAGTGCTGCCTGATCCTTATCCCCTGATTTGAAAACCAGATTGGAAGGGCCTATAGTTGTTGGAGGAAGATTAAGTTTTCTTCCATAGTAAGTACCTATAAAATAGTTCTTCAGTATACCGTTTTCAATTACTTCACGTTTAACGGCATTTATTCCTTCCTGGTCGAAATGTCTCGAACCAAAACCTTTTGGAAGGAGAGGATCGTCAATAATTGTCAGTATTTCACTTGCAACTTTAGTATTTGCCTTACCAATAAGGAATGAATTCTTCTGATACATTGAGGAGCCGTAAATAGCTGATATGAATGGTCCCATAAGGTTACCGGCAGCTAAATTATCGACTAACATCAGGTACTTTCCTGATGAAATCTTTCTGGGGTCAAGTTTCCTGATTGTTCTTTCAAGTGCCTTTTTACCTATACCACTTTTGACAAGGTCATCCAGGTGTATACAATATTCTCCCCAGTAATCCTGAGGACGGCCTGTTTCACCCTTGATGGATACAGATGCCGATATCCCTGCAAAACTTCCGTTACTTTCACCTTTGAAGCCGTTGCTTGTAACAAATACATCACTGCTTACACTATCATCGTAACTGGCAGTTATTGAAATAATACGTTCATCAGTTCCAAAGATTTCATTTTCTGCCTGCCGGGCAAGTTCGATCTTTGATTTTGGGTCAAGTGTGTTGATGTTTGCGTCCATAGTCATGAGATCTTCTCCGCCTCCCTTGTAATATCTCTCAGAGTCAGGAAGATATCTGAATTCATCCTCTGAAAGATATTTGGTTGCAGCAACAGCACCCTCCACAAATTTCATCAGATCATCTTTCTTAAGGTGATTGGTAGAGTGTGAGGAGTATTTTTTCTGAACATAGAGAGAAAGGGACAATCCGTTACTTATCGATTCCTGCAACCGGTCAATCTTTTTCTCGCGGATCTCAATGTGACTGCTGGCGCTGTCACTTATTGCAACAGCCACCTCGTCAGCACCATTCTTAATAGCATGTTTGATGACAAGGTCAGCAATTTCATATTTTTCGTTTGTATTCATTTTAAAATCAGATTGTTATTGTTTTGTATTAAGCATTTAGCATTAACCATTCAGCATTAATGCATTAACCATTAATTCCCCCAACTGTCAGTTTCCTGATTTTAACTGTTGGAAGCCCCATTGATACAGGTACACCCTGTCCATCCTTACCGCATGTCCATGTTCCGTAATCGATCTTCTGGTTATCGGCAACCATTGTAATATCGGCCAGAGCCTGGGGGCCGTTTCCGATAATGTTTATGTCCTTGATAGGCTTTGTTAATTTGCCGTTCTCAATTATATAGCCAAATTTTACGAAGAATGTAAAATCACCCGGTCCGATATTTACCTGTCCATTACTGAAGTCCTCTACATAAATGCCATTTTTAACACTGGCAATGATCTCATCGTGTTTGTGAGGTCCGTTTTCCATATAGGTTGACCGCATCCTGGGAAGGGGAACATTCCTGAAGTCCTGCCGACGCCCGTTTCCTGTTGGTTTGACATTATAGAATTTTGCACTGATCCTGTCGTGGATATAGCTTGTAAGTGTGCCATTGTTCACCAGAATGGTTTTTTCAGTAGGCACACCTTCATCATCAATATTCAGAGCTCCTCTGTCGCCTGGAAGTGTACCATCATCAACAACTGTTACAAAATCCTGGGCTATCTTTTTACCCATTTTATCAGAAAAAATGGAGGTATTCTTCCTGTTGAAATCAGCTTCAAATGAATGCCCCATGGCTTCATGCAGGAGAATCCCCGAACTTCCTGCTGCCATCACAACTTCCATTTCACCTGCTTTTGGTTTATCGGCTTCGAAAAGACGGGATGTTTTGGAAATGGCATCTGATGCAAGACTATCAACGAGATCATTTGTCATGAACTCAAATCCTTTCCTGTATGATTGTGAGACCATTGCGTTTTCCAGCCTCCCGTTTTCCTCCATAACAGTACGTGCCATTATGTAGGTCAGAGGCCTGTAATCCCAGGATAATACTCCCTCGGAATTATAAAAAAGTATGTAAGTAGTTGAATCAGATAATGATATATTTACCTTTGTCACCCTGTTGTCACCGGCGAATATCTTATCATTCAGGGAGGTGATAAAAGGTATTTTGTCCTTTATTACCACATCCTCCCATGATGTTGTAATATTGTATAAAGCCCTGGGAATGATTTCATTGAAAGTTGAGGGGCTCCATACTGAATTACTTTCAGCTATGCTGGCTGCTGTTCTGGCCGCCCTGAGCATAGATTCCATCGATGTGTTTTCAGCATAGGCAAAACCTGTCTGGTCACCTTTTAATACCCTGATACCTACACCGAAAGTGATGTCGGAATATGCACTGTTCACTTTCTTGTCCTGTAATGATGTAGCATTGCTTACTGTATGCTCAAAATAGAGGTCGGCATAATCAGCTCCCTTTTCCAGCGCTGTGGCCAGAACTTTCTGCAGATGTTCAGGTGTTACCTCGAAATGATCCATGTATGAAGCAGCAGTTTCTGAAACCGGATTGCCTTTGCATGAATTGAGAAGTGACGGAATTACCATAGAGCCTGCAACTGTTATACCACCTAACCTGATGAATTCTCTTCGTTTTAGATTCATGTGGTTTATGTGAATGTTTTACAAAAAAAATTTAAGGATCAAAAGTAGCAAAAATTAGGTTTTTGAATGAAATATCTGGCAATTATCATAAATTCACTTTCTGTAAATTATAATTAGTATGAAGAGTAAAATCCCTTTTCTTTTGCTGGTGGGGCTTTCAATAGGAGCAGGTGCCCAGGATAAACCGTTTCTTTCTGATATTTATAATTATATCGAGAATACTTCGGTTTTTGAACTTAACCAGGAGGAAGGTCATGTGCCGCTTATTCCATTTAATTCAGTGGATGAAGCTCTTAAGAATCGATACTCAGTTGCTGCATCCTATTTGTCATTAAACGGTACCTGGAAATTCCTGTATTCCGATACACCTGAGGGTACTCCTGCTGAATTCTTCAGGGAGGATTACAATGATAAAAAGTGGGATACAATTCATGTTCCGTCAAACTGGGAGATGCAGGGTTTTGGTGATCCTCTGTTCCGTAATGTCAGCACTCCCTTTAAACCTGATCCGCCTCATGTTCCGCGGGAATACAATCCCACAGGTTCATACAGGAGATCTTTTAACATTCCTGCCTCATGGAAAAGTAAGGAGATTTTCCTGCGACTTGAGAAATGTGCTTCGGCCTCTTTCGTCTGGATTAACGGAAAGGAAGTAGGATACAATGAGGGAGGACAGGAACCATCTGAGTATAATATTACCAGGTACCTGAAGCCTGGTAAAAATGTAATTGCGGTAAATGTGATTAAATATTCTGATGGTTATTATCTTGAAGATCAGGATTATTGGAGGCTCGCAGGTATATTTGATGATATCTGGCTCTTCGCAGCACCACAGACTCATATATTTGACTGGTACGCAACTACTGACCTTGATGACAGCTACACTGATGCTAAACTTGACATTAAGCTTGATGTAAAAAATTACTCTCTCGCTGGTGTTAATGATTTCACAGTACAGGCAACTCTTTACGACCAGCAAAATAGCAAAGTGGCAACAATGGTCTCTGAAAGGATTTCCTTGCCCGCTTCAGGAAAATCAACTGTAATCCTAAGTGAAACTATAAAAAATCCGGCTAAATGGTCAGCTGAATTTCCAAGTCTTTATCATCTTACATTTGAGCTAAAGAACCAGCAGGGATCTGTGATTGAGGTTATTTATGGGAGAATAGGATTTAAGGAGACCGAGATTAAGAACCAGGTTTTTTACCTTAACGGTGTGCCTGTTAAACTGAATGCAATTAATTCCCATATGCAGCATCCGATCCTGGGTCATACTATGAATGAGGAGACGATCAGACAGGATCTGGCAATACTTAAAAAGTTCAATATAAATTGTGTAAGGACCTCACATTACCCTCCTGTAAACAGATACCTGGAGCTGGCAGATGAGTATGGTTTATATATTGTAGATGAAACGGGAGATGAGGCTCACGCAACTGAGTATGTATCAGAGATGGAGGAATGGGAAGCTATGTATCGCGAACGTGCAAGGAAGATGGTGCTTCGTGACAGGAATCATCCTTCTGTTCTGTTCTGGAGTGCCGGAAATGAAAGCGGTGAAGGAAAAAATATCTGTGCGGTCATTGAAGAAGGAAAAAAGTATGATAAGACACGTTTCTGGATGTACGGTGGTAATGCCTTTGCACACAGTTGTGAAGATATAATTGGGCCGCGTTACCCGAAAATCCACAAGCTGATCACCGATGTAATGCTTGTGCCCGCAGATGTTGATCCGAGACCATCTTTTCTTGATGAGTACCTTGCGGTAACAGGTAACGGAGCAGGAGCTCTAGATGATTACTGGGAGGTATTTTATAATCACCCCCGGAGCATGGGTGGAGCGATATGGGATTTTGTAAGCACCGGAATTACTGAAAAAATAGATGCCCTTAAAGATTCCTCAGAAAATAATGTAGGCGTAAATGTAATGGGACGGGCCAAAATTGTGCCGGGTACAGATGGAAACGGGATTGATCTTAACGGTCACGATCAGTGGGTGGAGGTTTACCGCGATAAGGCTCTTGAGATAAACGGTAATAACCTGACCTTATCGCTCAGAGTATTTCCCCGTGCACTAAGCAGTTCGGCAGGCACATACATTACCAAGGGAAGCTGGCAGTTTGGAATTGTCCAGGTAAGAAATGATTCTCTTGAGTTCTATCTTACAACAACGAAAAAACATAAAGTTCAGATAGCCTTGCCTCAGGGCTGGGAGAATAACTGGCATCACATTGTGGCATGGTATACCGGACAGGAGATCTCATTGTCAATTGATGGTGTCGGCAGTACAAAAGTTCCTGTTACAGGTAATATCCGTAATACTCCATTCCCACTGAATATAGGAAGAAATGCTGAAGTACACGGACAGGAAACAAGTGTTTACATATGTGATGCTGTTATCGATCAGGCTGCTGTATTTACCGGGATAATACCTGCTGAACAGCTCCTGAAACCTTCATCCGCATTGAAAAAGAAATCTGCATTATGGCTCGATTTTGAATCATCTTCAGCGGATGGCGAATTTTTCAGCTATGGAATAGGAGCAAGGACCTATGGCTCAATCTGGCCCGACAGGCGTCCTCAGTCCGAGATGTGGCAGATTAAGAAATCAGCCCAGCCTGTTTCCGGAAAGATGGTTTCTGCAACTGGAGGCAAAGTGGAATTAACTAACAGGTATCTTTTCACAAACCTTAAGGACCTCGATACAGAATGGATGATCAAAGCTGATAATGAGGTTATAGATAAGGGGAAGATAACCCTTGACCTGGACCCTCAGAAAAAGACAGTCATTACTGTCCCCTATAAAAAGCCGATGATCAGGGAGGGCCGTGAATACAGGCTGAACCTGAGCTTTAAGCTGAAGGAAAAAACAAGGTGGGCGGAAAAAGGCTTTGAGATCGCCTGGGAGCAGTTTGATCTGCCGTGGTCGGTCCCTGCATCCAGAATTGATGATCCGACAGTTTTGCCTCTGGAACTTATTGAATCTGAAAAACTTGTAACAGTAATGGGAAGTGATTTCAGCTACGTTTTTGACAGGGAAAAAGGCCTTCTGGTATCTATGGTTCTTTCAGGCAAGGAACTTATTGACAGAGGACCTGCCTTAAATGTCTGGAGAGCCCCGCTTGCAAATGAAACCGATGAATGGGCATTTGGAGAATCAAACCGTAAACACCGTACCAATGGTTATGGAGGCTTTGCTGCAACTGAATGGTATTCAGCCGGACTGGATGAACTGAGTAATGTTTTGGAAAAATTCTCCATTGTAAAGGAAAGTGATGGAAGCATAACTGTTGAAGTCAGAAATCTTGAAATTCTTGCAACAGGCAATGGTGTATTTATGAACAGCTACACATATAATATCAAAGGTAACGGAGAAATGAAGATATTGCATTCCATTGTGCCTGACGGTGATATGCCTTCCTGGCTGCCAAGGGCAGGAGTGGAGTGGATACTTGACAGGTCGCTTTCAAATGTAAGCTGGTACGGCCGTGGTCCGCAGGAAAACTATCCCGACAGAAAAACCGGGTATAAAACAGATATATTTAGCTCGACTGTTAGTGATATGTATGAACCTTATCTGATTCCACAGGATTATGGTCTCAGGTGTGACAACAGGTGGGTAAGAATGACTTCAAAAGATGGAATAGGACTGGAATTCAGCAGCGATAAGTTTTTCAATTTCAATGCTCATCCATATACACGCGAAAACCTGACAAAGTCACTATATACATATCAGTTGAAAGAGGCTGAAGGGATAACATTTAATTTCGATTATGCCACAAGTGGGGTTGGATGCACTGCACTTTCGGTGTTTCCTCAGTACCAGGTTATGCCTCAGAAGTTTGAGTTCATGGTCAAAGTAAGACCGGTGAAGTAGAAGTATGATACTTGCTTAACCCACCCCTCGCCCCTCCCAGGAGGGGAACATGCTGGCGCCATCCCGATAGCCATCGGGATGTAATTGGTGCCATAATATATCAGGTACGGTTTACGCTTCGCTAAATCCGCCACAGAAATTATTTATTGCCAACTGCCAACTGCCAACTGCCAACTTTTTCCTTTCCCCCTTGCAGCGTTTTCAGCATTACAATCGTATTAGCTGATAAACCACTAATTCATTAAATATCTATCGATATGAAAAATCTGATAATAAGAACAATCGCACTGGTTTTTATAGCATCTGCATTTCAGGGTTGTAATGACAAAACTTTTGAACGTGTTACATATGAGGCTAATGTACCGGTATATATGCCATTCAGCGAGTTCCGCAGCAGTTTTGCCAAAAGCGAACCGCAGGAAATAACCACGCCCGGCAAGATCTATTTCAAGGACAATTACCTTTTTGTAAATGAATATGGAAAGGGAATTCATGTAATTGATAATTCCGATCCTTCCGATCCTAAAAAGCTTGCGTTTTACAAGATCCTTGGCAATATAGATATGGCTATCCGCGGTAACATACTTTTTGCTGACAGCTATATCGACCTTGTTGCAATAGATATTACAGATATAAATAATCCTGTTGAAAAAGGTCGATTGAAAAATATATTTCCTGAGATAGTTCCTGAAGGCGATAAATGGTATCCATATTCGAATGTTGATAAATCAAAGGGTGTTATTGTTGACTGGGAGGTTAAAACCATTACTGAGGAGAGGGAGGCTCCTGATTACGGAGGTATACTGTTACGAGAAGATTTCATCAGTTTTATGTCAGCCAATAAGACCGGGGGTAGTATTAGCAATAGTGCAGGCTTCGCAGGATCTATGGCTCGTTTCATGCTGAATGAGCAGTATCTCTATCTGATTGCGCTTCCCTGGCGTTTGAAGACCGTGGACGTCACAACTCCCTCTCAGTTAATAGTAAAGGATAGTATTGATGTTTCGCGTAATATGGAAACACTTTACCGGATGGGAAACAGGCTGTTTGTCGGAACCACAACTGGGATGCTTATCTATGATATTAACAATCCTGAAAAGCCAGTGCAATTGGCTAAGTATGATCACATTACTGCCTGCGATCCTGTAGTAAGCGATGGTAACTATGCTTATGTCACACTTCGTACAGGAACAATGTGTACAAATGGAAGCAACCTTCTTGAGGTAATTGATATCTCATCAATCACAAATCCCTACCTGGTAAAATCGTATCCTATGTTTAATCCCCATGGTCTGGGTGTGGACGGTGATCTGCTTTTTGTCTGTGACGGTAATGCCGGACTTAAAATATACGATAAATCAGATCCTCTTCAGATACTGAACCGCCTGATAGCCCATTATAAAGACTTCAATACATTCGATGTTATCCCGCTTGATAACATTCTTATGCTGGTAGGGGAGAAGGGTATTTACCAGTATGATTACAGTGATCCTAAAAATATTAAACAGATCAGCCAGTTAAAAATTCTTGATAAGTAATTAACCGACTGATTATGAGGATAATTGTTTCAGTGATTCTTATTACGCTAGCAATACCGGCTCTTTCACAGAAAGGGGTTGAGCAGACACTGGTGCTTAACAATGGTTCCCGTATATCGGGAATCATTGTTAATGACACATCAGGAAATTATTTGCTGAAGCTTTCTGCCCCTCAGGTTATTTCAGTTCCCGGTTCATGGGTTTCTTCAGTTGAAACAATTGGTAAAAAGCAGCATCGGTACTCACAGGGAAGCGGATATTATCTCCGTTTTGGATTAAGCATGCTGCTTGGTAAAAGCGAAGAGAATGAATCTAATATGCTTAGTATCAGCCTATCAAACGGATATAAGTTCAGAAATGGTCTGATGGTGGGAATTGGATCCGGTATCGAGGAGATGACTATGCCACTTTTACCTGTGTATTCAGAAGTACTCTATCATCCTTTTAGTTCACATGTATCACCTTTTGTTTACCTGAAAAGCGGTTATGCCTTTTCATTACAGGGAGATGAGGAAAATAACTATTGGTATGGCTATTCAAGGGAGTCAAGAGGTGGTTTTCTCTTAAATACAGGTGCCGGAATATTATTACAGACATGGGATAAGGTGGGAATAAATATCGCTTTAGGGTACAGATTTCAGCAGGTATCGGTAAATGAAGACAGCAACTGGAGCAGCTCTTCATATGTAACAGAATATGTTACCAGGTTTAACAGGATTGAGCTGCAACTTGGGTTTGTTTTCAGGTGAAATAAAATATTTTGCTTAAGAAAATCATAAAAATGTCTGAAATAAGTTATAATATGGAGCAAAATTCGGATAAATAAATGAGCGAAAAGCGTTTAACAGTTCAGGAATATTCTGATCATGATCTGATAGCAGGATGCCTGAAGGGGAAGGAGCTTCACCAGGAGGTCCTTTATAAACGCTACTTCTCATTTGCCATGTCGGTTTGCATCAGGTATACCAAAGACAGGAATGAAGCTATGGAAATTGTAAATGACAGCTATATGAAGGTTCTTGATAATCTGGGTGACTATGATTCCTCCAAATCATTCAAAGCCTGGTATTCGAGAATTCTTGTAAATACTTCAATAGACAATTACAGGAGAAACCTTAAGCACTCTTCATCAGTAGCCATAGATAATGTTGAGAATGTGGAACTGGAACCTGAAATTGATATTGAATTATCTGTAAATGATATTTTGAAAATTTTCAGCCAGCTTCCAGAGAACTATAAAGTGACTTTCAACCTTTTCGAAATTGAGGGATATTCGCATGAGGAGATAGGCAAACTACTCGGAGTGACAACCTCTACATCACGTTCCAACCTTGCAAGGGCAAAGAAAATGGTACGTGATATCTATAACAAGGAATTTAACAGTGCTGCCAGACGACATGAAGCAGTTTGATCAGATATTCAGAGAGCAGGCTGAAAAAGCCTTCAGCACCTATAATGCCGACGACCTGGCACAGGAGGGTTGGAACTCCTTTGTCAGCAGGCAGAAGGGAAAGAAGCGTTTTGCCATCATAGTACCTTTCTGGGCAAAAGCTGCTTCTGTTGTGGTCCTTATATCTGTGGGCAGCCTGTTTATTTATCAGACACTTCAGGAGGACAATACCGGCGAATTAGCTGTGAAGCAACAATCAGTATCAGAACCGGATAATAATATTCAGATACCCGTTGTTCCTGAACAGATAAGCCAATTAGACAAGACATCACCTCCTGAAATAGTTGCCGTTTCCCCTTCTTTATTATTATCCTCACCTGAAGTGAAAGTTGCCGAAGCAGTGCCAGTGCAGGATATGAAAGCCGATAGCGGTGTAATTGAATCAGAGAAGAATTATGCTGTTGAGGTTGAGGAGAAAGCGGTTGAAGAACATATTGCTGAAAACAAAACTGATGTAATCGTTACTAAAGAGATACCCTCAGCAGTTATGGCAGATGATGTACCCACTGGTAAAAAGACCAGCATTATTGCAGGCCTGTCAGGTATGATTTCAGGTATTGAGGATATTATGGAAAATTCACCGGGTGTTTCGGTAGGTTTTTACGTTGACCGTAAGCTCACCAGAAGATTATCTGTGCGCCCCGGACTTGCTCTGGCTAAGCATTCCTACGGGTCAACAAATGTTTCTTCAGGCAAGGTATTTATGAGTTCGGTAACAAACACAACTACCATGACAGGATCGGTTGATTCATATGAGAACCAGCTTGATATGGTTACTGTAGAAGTGCCAATCAACCTGGTTTATACTGTACTGGAACGAGGTAAGTCAAGCCTTTTTGTTTCTGCAGGACTCTCCACAATGGTTTATCTTGATCAGAATTTCAGCAGTAGTTTTACCAATGTTTACACTGAGCAGAAAGTTGATATGGCATCAGGAAGCGTTTATGAAGAAACCCGTTCACAGGATGTCAGTGTTGAAAGCGATGAAAAGGCATTCAGCCATGTCGACTACTTTGGTCTGACAAACCTATCGGCAGGTTACTCATTACCATTGAAAAAAGGCGGAAATATGCTTATTGAGCCATTTGTTCAGCTTCCTGTCAGTGACCTTACCAGCTTCAATGTACGTATCCGTTATGGCGGACTTTCGTTCAAATTCAGGTTCGGTCAGGAAAGTCCGCCGTCAAAATAGTTTATTCCCTCTCTACATTGGCATAAAGGTTACTGACTGACAATTCAACTGCTTTGTTCAGATTCTCATTGGCTGCCTGCTTGTCACCGAGTCCTTTATATCCTAAACCTTTAAGAAGATAGGCATTTGATAACCTGACATTTTCGGTTTCTCTCTCACCAAATTTTGCAAAGAAATCAACCTCTGACCCCTTACTGATTCTGTCTTCTCCTGATTTGATCATGGAGTTGAAACAGGCTGAAGCTTTTTCCTTGTTTCCAAGTTTCAGCCAGCTAAGTCCCTGGTAATAGGTAATATAATCGGATGCCTGAACTTTCTGTTCAGTTGAGAGTGTGAAATATGATTTAGCCTCTTTTTTCTTACCCATTGCTTCATATGCTGTTCCAATAAAATAATTGATCTGGGGGCTCCTGTTGTCTTCAATCTCTGAAACTGTCTGTGGTTTAATAGCTGATAAATACTGCTGCAGGGCAGCATCATAGTTTTTTTCAGCAAGTAATTGCTTACCATAAAGAAGTTTTGCATCTACGGTTATATCCCTGACTCTTGAACTGCCTTCCCTGAAATGGAAAGTGCTGCCTGCCAGGTATTCCACTGCTTTTTTATACTGACCTGACAGATTCAGTACAATTATCTGCCTTACAAATGAATCATCGCGTTGTTTTACAACATCGTTTTTACCTTCAAAAAGACTTGCCCGCTTCTGTATCGGAGCATTATCAAGTTCATAAAGAGGATCAAGTTCAGTATAATATACAGGGTCATCATTCTTGTATGATACAGCCTTTTCATATGCAGCAATTGCCTTTTTAACATCATTGGAATGCTGGTAATATCCGAATCCCAAATTCCTCCAGGCAATGGCGAGTGCCGGTTCCAGTTCAACAGCCTTTTCCCAGCATTTTATTGCTCTTGAAGGTTGCCTGTCATACATAAGATTTCCAAGATAGTAATATGGTTTTGAATCAGCAGGCATATATTCTGATGCTTTCAGCAGAACTTTCTCAGACTCAATCCTGAACGGGAATCCATAATCGACAGGCTGGGCTGAACCTTCCTTAAAATACTTTACTGCCTCTGATTTTTGTCCTCTCTGATCATATATATATCCCAGGTAGTAGCTTATTTCCTGGTCTTTGCCGTTGAATCTTTTAAGTATATCCTCAGCTTCTGTATCCATCCCGTCATTGAGATATCCCACTGCAAGCTCAAGATAATTCTGATCAAAATCTCTCATCTTCCTCTTAAGATCGCTTAGAAGGGTTTCGCTTTCCTTTTGTTTACCTGCTTTAAGGGCAGAAAGATACATTTCATTGCCCGCCCTGAAATCCAGAGGATCTGTCTTGGCAACTTCTGATAGTATTTCAAACGCTCCAGCCTGATCTCCCAGTCTTCTCAGAATACCTGCCTTAAGTGTTAGCGCGCTGTTATTTCTTGCATTGGTGGCCAGCGATTCATTTATCTGTAATAATGCTTTGTTGAAATCTCCTTTAATACATGAAATTCCTGACAGTTCCAGATATGCTGCAGCATGCCATGCATAGTCCCATGTTGCCCTGTAAAGGGTATCTGTTGCCTCGTCATAAAGTCCCAGGGCCTTTAGAGTAAGTCCCTGCAGGTATAGCACCTCGCAATTCGATGGTCTTGTATAATCCTTTGTAAGTCTTTTGATTGCCCTGCTGAACGAAGCTCTTGCAAGTATGTATTCTCCGTTTTTCAGATGTACATTTCCCACAGCAGTGTTAGTTCTGATATCATCCGGATCACGCTTAAGTGCTTCATTGAAGTAATCCATGGCATTGAGCGTAGGATTGTAGAACTGAAGGATCCTGCTTCCGGTAAGATATAATTCCTCAACTGTGGCAATTTTCTCAGGTGCTTCAGGAGCTTTGACCTCCTCCGGCAAATCACTTGCAGGTTTCTGTTCAACAGGCTGATATGAAATAAGCTTTTCGTTTGTCTCAACGTTTACAAGCTCAGTATACAGATCTGTGATTTTGAATTCTCCTTCTATTTTAATAGTTCCTGTAAAAGTAACGGCAGGAGATATTTCCATGGTTTTCTCGTAAACAACTTTGTCTTTGTTCTTCAGGACTACTTTTGCCTTGCTTACTTTCTGAGTGGAATAATAACCCAGGAATATATTGTTTCCTTCTTTCTTTTCAAGATTTACTGCACCATTAAGATTGGCATATTTGAAACCCTTTATGTCCTTTATTGGATACCAGTATTGCTTCCAGGTTTTTACTTCGTATGGTTTTATCCAGCTGTAATCGGGCTGATTGTCAGAGAATGAGCCTACCATTATCTCAACATAAGGCCCGTCCTTTTCAGTAAGAACGGCTTCAGTCGCCTGTCCTGCCGGACCAGACCCCCATTCCCATAATTTTGCACCTTTTACAATATTATGGTCGCCTATATGTACGGTACCTGTCTCTTTTCCGTGATCATATCCCCCCATAAAATCTTCCTTTAGATCATATGCAAAATATGAATTGGCCCTTGGAGAGTTTTTCCACCAGCTAAGATCAACACCTTTTGTGAAATCCTGTCCATTGTAAACCTGTGTTGAATATGGCCACCTGGTAAAGCTGTTCTTGGCATGGAAGGTGGCAAACTGAACACTTGGTGGGAATATTACCTGGTAATCCCTGTTGGTATGAGTTGCAACATTTGCCCAGAATAGCATCGTATTTGTAAGAGGTGTAGGATTGTGGATCTTTACCTCTGCTGAATAGTATGATTTTCCGGGATAGGCAGTAATTCCAACTGTCCACCTCATCCGGTGGCGTGGTTCTGTTTCACCAATCCATATAGTTTTACTTCCGTCCTTGTTTTCTGAAAGGTCATAATCCATTGGAAGAAAGGTCGATGCCCTATGGTGATGAATAACACACCATTCTATTCCACCTGAGACCCATGCTCCGAGCATTCCGATATTGGAAGGTCTGACAACATTGTTCTTATAAATGAAATTGTATGAGTTTGTTTTATCAGTTGCATAGTAAAGCTTACCACCGATTTCAGGGGTAACGCAGAGCTTTATGTACTCATTTTCAAGAATAAGGGCTTTCCATGCCTGGTCTGATTTATCATTTGATATGGCATCATTCATACCATAGGGGTAAATATATTTTGAAGCTCCCTGGTATGATTCTCCCTTAAAAAACATAGGGTTTTTATCAGGCGGATTTACCTTGTAAGTAGGCAGTATCCATTTTTCTTCTGACATCTTTACCTGACCATGCAGGTTCACTGTAGCCACAAATAAAATCAGAGCTGTGAACAATATCAGCCCTTTTGCTGTCTTTTTGAGTATATTCATTTTGCAGTGTTTTATTTCATAAATATATAAAAGAATAAAGTACTAGATTTGAATTTTTACACGTAAATGATTTCATATTGATAAAAACGGTTTTAATTACAGGGGGTAACTCAGGAATTGGAAAAGCAACAGTAGCTGGACTTGCACAAAAAGGCTGGCAGGTGGTTTTTACTGCACGAAACCATCAAAAGGCTGAATCGGTTAAAAGGGAGATAATTGCTAAGTCTGGTAATGATAAGGTAGATTATTTAATTGTTGATCTGACATCTTTGAAACAGGTAAGGGATTGTGCTGAAACATACAAAAAAAGATTTGAAAAGCTTGATGTTCTTATAAATAATGCAGGTGTTTGCCTACCAGAACAAAGGATAACAGAAGATGGATTGGAGGAGTCATTTCAGATAAACCATCTGTCCCATTTTATTCTTACAAACCTGCTTCTGGATATTCTTGAGAAAAGTGATGATCCCCGGATTATTAATCTCAGCTCTGCTGCACATAAAGCGGGAAGAGTTGATTCAGATTACATTCAGGGAATGAAGCCTTACAATTCATTCAGAACTTACGCAGACACTAAACTTTATAATATTCTGTTTACACTTGAGCTTGCTGATAAGCTGAAGGAAACCGGTATCACTGTAAATGCTCTTCATCCCGGAGTTGTAGGAACAAACTTTGGAAAAGAGTTCGGAGGGATTTTTAATTTTCTTTACACAATCGGTAAAACATTCATGATCACTCCTGAAAAAGGTGCCAAAACATCTTTATATCTTGCTGATTCAGAAGCGGTCAAAAATATTACCGGTAAGTATTTCGTGCGCTGTAAACCAGTTGATCTTAAGAATCCTCATATTACTCCTGAGAACAGGAGAAAGCTATGGGAGAAAAGCATGGAACTATCTTCTTTGTAGTTGATTAAACAATAAGCTTTTAACTCCTGTCATTTTAAATCATAAACCATTGTAATTGAGATCAATTTAAAAAGAACTTACACAGAGTTCCACAGAGAATCTAAAGAGATACACAGAGTTGGAAAATAAAATTCTCTGTGTTTCTCTGTGCTTCTCCTGATTTCCTCTGTGTAAGAAATATTTTCACTGCTGCCTGTCGCCTGACGCCAGTCGCCTGTCGCCTTTTTTTCATATTCTGGATCATAGTTTATATATTTACTCCTTCAGCATCCTTTAAAATGGAAAGGAGAATTTATGATTTTATTGTGATCGGATCAGGTTTCGGCGGAAGCGTCTCTGCACTTCGTCTGGCTGAAAAAGGCTACTCGGTTCTTGTTCTTGAACAGGGTAAAAGGTATGCACCTGCAGATTTCCCGAAATCAAACTGGAATCTTCCGAAATACCTTTGGGTTCCAGCACTCAGGTTTTTCGGGTTTCAGAAGCTCTCATTCTATACAACGGCAAGTATACTTAGTGGTACAGGAGTGGGAGGGGGAAGCCTGGTTTATGCAAATACATTATACATGCCGCCTGATGAGTTCTTCAATAATCTGTCATGGCGAAATTTCGGAGACTGGAAAAAGATTCTGAAGCCATTTTATGACAAGGTATCTTTTATGCTTGGCAGAACAAACTACAATAAGCTTAATACCGAAGACAGGATCCTCAAGGAAGTATCGGAGGATATGAATGCCGGCAAGTCATTTGAAACAGTAAATGTTGCAGTAAACCTTTCAGAGCGGGATATTGAATCGGATCCATATTTTAACGGAATGGGGCCTCTGAGAAAGGGATGCATTGAGTGCGGCGGCTGTATGGTAGGATGCAGGGAAAATGCAAAAAATACCCTTGACAGAAATTACCTCTGGTTTGCCGAAAAACTGGGAACTGAAATTCTGCCTGAGACAAAGGCTGATAAAATTTCTTTTTCAGATAATATTTATGAAGTTGAGACCCGAAAAATAACTTCTCTCTTTTCTTCCGGTAAAAGAACATTCTGGTCCAGAAACATCGTTCTATCAGCAGGAGCCCTGGGCACACTTGAACTGTTACTTAAGCAGAAGTATAAGTATAATACATTACCAAAGTTGTCTGATAAGCTTGGATATGAACTGAGAACAAATGCAGAAACATTATGTGCTGTCTCAGGTGCAACGGAAAAATTGAATAATGGCCTGGCTATCACTTCTGTCTTCAGTCCCGATAACCTTACCCATGTTGAAATAGTTAAATATCCGGATAATTCCAATGCCATGAAGTGGTTTTTTGGACTGTCGGTACGGAGAGCCGGTTCATCGATTCAAAGGAGCTGGCTGTTAATTGTGAAATCAGTTACTCACCCCTGGATGCTCCTGAAGATGATCTTTAATTTTAAGTGGTCAACAAATATGGTTATCTTCCTTGTAATGCAGACTACCGATAATGCCATGAAGATGATCTGGAAAAAGACCCTGTTTGGTGGAAAGATGAAAATTGATAACCGGGGACAAAAAAAAGTGCCGGCATATATTCATATAGGTCAGGAAGTTATGGAAAGGTATGCCAGAAAAGTGGCTGGTATTCCACAGAATATTATGTTGGAGGTGTTTTTCAACAGGCCTACAACTGCCCATATTCTTGGAGGATGCCCAATGTCGTATAAACCGGAAAATGGAGTTATTGACCAATCACTCAGAGTTCATGGTTATCCCGGCATGTTCATAACTGATGGCTCAGCTATTCAGGGAAATATTGGAGTGAATCCGAGTCTAACAATAGCTGCCATGGCTGAATACTGCATGAACAAAATACCAGAGAAAGATGGTTCAGAACAGAATGAAATATCAAAACAATTATTAATCCTGGAAGAAGAATGGAGAAGCAGGAAGTAAAATCGATACTGGAGGCACAAAAACGATTCATTGCCGAAGGAAAAATGCTGAGCATAAATTACAGAATTGAACTGTTAAAACAGCTTAAATCACTTATTTTAAGATATGAACCTGAAATTATCCGTTCATTATGGGAAGATTTTCATAAACCCGAATTTGAGGTTATAGTTTCTGAAACCAGGCTGGTTATAATGGAGCTCAACCATACACTGCGAAATCTGAAATCCTGGTCCCGGAAAAAAAGAGTCAGGACGCCTCTGGTTCATTTCCTGTCATGGAGTTATTTAAAACCTCAGCCCTACGGACAGGTATTGATACTTTCACCATGGAATTATCCTTTTCAGCTTGCTTTTGTCCCTCTTATTGGTGCAATTGCAGCCGGAAACAGCGTTGTCCTTAAAATGTCGCAGCGTGTACCTTGTACAATGGCAGTAATGGAAAAACTGCTTGAAAACCTTCCCAGGGAGATTGTTGCAATGGTAAATGGTGATCATTCGCTGAGCGATTTTCTCCTTGAACAGAAGTTTGATTATATTTTTTTTACGGGAAGTCCGGAAATAGGTAAGCATGTGGCGAAGATAGCAGCAGAAAACCTGACACCATTTTCACTTGAGCTTGGCGGAAAGAATCCATGCCTTGTGGCATCCGATGCAAGGCTTGATTTCGCAGCAAAAAGAATTGCCTGGGGAAAATTCCTTAATGCAGGACAAAGCTGTGTTGCTCCTGACTATGTCCTTGTCGACAGGAGAATAAAATCGCAGTTCCTGTTTAATCTAAAAAATGAGATTGAAAAATTCTGTGGGGAGAATCCTGAGACCTGCGATCATTTCTGCAGGGTGATCAGCAGAGATAATGTCAGAAAACTGGCTCTAATGATGATGAGCGGAACGGTTATTACAGGTGGTAAGACAAACGAGGATGGCCGTTATGTCGCTCCAACAGTAATATCGGATTTAAGGATATCCGATCCTGCTATGCAAGAGGAGATTTTCGGACCACTGCTTCCCGTTGTTGAATTTGATGATTTGATGGAAGCATACACTATTATGAGACAGACAGGCAAATCACTTTCTTCCTATATATTTTCACAAAACAGCAGGCTTATACGGGAATTTATTAACAGAACAGAATCAGGATCAGTTGCTGTAAATGATAATGTTATTCAATTTGTATCTCCATACCTGCCTTTTGGAGGAGTGGGAAAGAGCGGAACGGGAAGATACCATGGAAGGAAATCATTTGAGACTTTTTCAAACATGCGTTCTGTAATTGTCAAGTCAAATTTGTTTGATCTGCCTTTAAGGTATCCTCCCTACTCAAGGGTAATGACGAGATTTGTAAAATGGATTATGAGTTTATGAGAGTGTATGATTGTATGAATGTCATAAGCTCCTGATTCTTTGCTGAAGGGAATCGATTCAATTAGCCAGGATGAATATTTCATTTCACAATATGATTTTGTTAGCGTATACAATACCTAACATTTATGTTTTTATCAGGATATGGCAGCTTTTCATAAGTAAGGATTACAGGCTGAGGTATACTTTAATTTATCTTACATTAATTACCATTTACCCTGCCGCTGATTTGCTTAATAATGGTAATCTTGCATTTATCGGAGAGATACTTGGTATCATTTCTAACTATCTTTTACCATTTTATCTTTACCTTTTCCTGGCAATACTGGTATTTGACATTTTTCTTCTGGTTAACCTGTTTGTAAAAGTCTTACCTTCTGAAAAAAGAAAGAGCTACAGCTTCAGGAAATATTGTCTGAGCTCAATTATAATTGTTGCAGCCCTGGTCGTAACGGGTGGAGTGATCAACTTCAGAACAATCAGAACTACTGAATACAGTATTGAGGTACCGGCCAGATCTTCAGAAATTGCCCACCTTAGAATTGCATATGCTGCCGATTTTCATATTGACACTGATACCCCGGTAAATTTTGTAAATAGATTTGTTGAAAAAGTTGAATCCGTTTCTCCCGATATAATGCTGTTTGGTGGCGATATGGTTGAAGGTCATGATGGTGAAAGAATGGACAGGCACGAAGTACTTCTGAAAACCATTAATACGAAGTATGGTGTTTATGGTGTTTTGGGAAATCACGAGTATTACAGGGGGCAGGACCGCGGTAGTTTCTTTGATAAAGCGGGTATAGAGATCCTTTATGATACGATCATTATTATTGACAATTCCTTTAGTCTTGCCGGTCGGCTTGACAGCCATTTCCGCAACCGGAAATCAGTTGAAAAACTACTTGAGTCTGCTATGGATTCTTTACCTGTTATCCTGCTTGATCACCGGCCCACTGAACTTATTGAGGCCAGTAAAACAAAGACAGATATTCAGTTGTCAGGCCATACCCATGACGGACAAATGTTTCCTATTAATCTTATTACCAGGAAGGTATATCTTCTAAGTAAGGGTTATATGAAGATCGCAAATACCAATTTCTTTGTCACAAGCGGTATACGTCAGTGGCGTTTCCCGGTTCGGACAACAGGAAAATCGGAGATTATAGTAATAGATATTAACTTTGTTAGATAAATTGTTCCAGTTATTAAATTCCCCCTTTGAAGGGGGTTAGGGGGATGCTTATACCTGGATAGATTATGTATAGTTTGGTACATTAATTGAATCTTACATGAATTCTAATAAGATTATTGCCGGATTTATCGGAGCAGGAGGAATTGCACGTTCCCATGCTTATTCCCTTAACTCCCTGAAATATTATTATAATGATATTCCTGAGATTGAACTTGAAGCTGTCTGCTCCGCCAGGCAGGATAGCATGGAATCATTCGCGCGACGATTTGGATTTGGAAAAGCATGTGATCTCAACGGCTTTTTATCAGATACTAAAATAAATACTGTCTATATTCTTGGTCCCAATAAAGTTCATTATGGACATCTTAAGGCAGCATTATCAATGCCTTCAGTCGAAAGGATATACCTTGAAAAGCCTGTATGTTCAAGCCTTGAGGAGGAGGAGGCGATCCGTCTGCTGGTCTCAGAATATCCGGGGAAAAAAATCCAGGTCGGATTCCAGTATCTGTATTCTTCCTCACTGCGGGAGGCCCTGGCATTATGGCGCTCAGGAATACTGGGCAAACCAATACATTTCGACCTTAAGTACTTCCATAGTGATTATCTGAAAAAAGAATACAGGGATAAACGTGGCAACAGACTTACACCTGCTCCTGACGGAGGAGCTATGGCCGATCTGGGTTCTCATATCATAAGCATGCTGATAGCATTTTTTGGTAACAGTATTGAAATAAAGGGTGCGTTACAGGCTGGTCAATTTGAGGATGTACCTGCCGGTTCCGATCTTTTCAGCCAGATCATGCTTTACGACAAAGCATCCGGAGCTGTCGGATCCCTTTCTGCCAGCAGGATCAGTTCCGGTACAGGTGATGACATTGTAATCGAAATATATGCTGAAAAGGGATCATTGAGATATTCGTCCGCTACGGCGGACTATTTCGAATATTTCACCGAAGAATCAGGAACCTGGATAAGAAAAATGGTCGGGAGCAATTATAAACCGGTCACTTCATTCCCTTCAGGCCATGTACCGCCCGGATGGCTCAGGGCAATGGTTCATGCTCATTATGTTTTTCTTACCGGTAGCAAGAATGAACTGATAGTTCCTGGTATTGAACACGGACTTGCCGTACAGAGGATAGTCAGGGAAACAGCCGATCACCTGAAAACATTCCGGAGTTCTGCCGGAAGGTAAATAAATGCCTTCCTCTAATTCAGGATGAAGCTTGTCGGTTTGTTAGGCTTTAAATCAACAGTAAACTTGCCTTCAATTATCTGAATAACAGCATTATTTATTCGTTCACCGCGAAGATTGCATTCAGATGCTCTTTTAAAAACGCTTCCATGCGGAAGAGTTACGGTGCATTTCCCTCCTTTTCCGGCCTGTTCCCATAATCTCAGTATCAGCCCTTTTCCGTCCCTGTTCCTTCCGAATGAAGTAATAATCACACCCTTGCTGCTTAAAGTAAGCCCTGTATCAGTTACCGGTGCATCACCTGATGTTCCTTCATAATAAACTCCGTACAGAGGTACTCTGGTCTCTTCAGAGGGAGTTATCAGACTTTTTTCAGGGTCATATCCACTGTAGCTCCAGATATACAGTTTTGAAGAAAAGGATCCTTCAATCCATTCGGCGAAATTTGTTCCCCACTGCGTGTTGAACATATTGACGTATATTCTGCTGCCTCTGAGCTCCTTTTTGCCCGAGAATTTATATAATCCTCTTTCATCAATACTTATGCCCGGAGCAGAAGGTGAATTTATTGCATACCCGTTTCCGTCTTTATCAAAAAGTGTCATTGAAGTATTCAGAAAATAGTAATCCGCGTTAGAACGGGATATAAAATCTTTTTCAGGATCTGTTATTCCACCGGTCCTGTATAATCTGTATTCAGTTTTCTCAAGGTTGAAAGGAAATGAAAGCCAACCGGCCTCAGGATTCGGATCGGGCTTCTTACCGTCAACACCCCAGTCGATTTCAATATAAGGCTGATTTTCGTAGAGTGTAAAGCTTACAAGGTATTCCTGTTTCTTTGGAACATCAATTGTACCGAATACGGTAGCTCTTACTCCGTTTAAAAGATCAGAGAAGACTATTTTATTGCATTTCCCTTTATAAACACTGCGCTTTGTTTCAGGTACTGATGGCCTTCCCATCTCCTGGTTAGCCCAGCTTTCTGAACCCGGCTTAACATAAGCTTTATTGTATGCTGTAAGATCTTCCTGTCCGAACTGTTCATAAATATACTGCGCAAATCCATCTTCATTTGTCTGATCAGTCATCTCCCTGCCTGAAGTTTTGTCGAATACCGACCTCAGAGCTCCGGTTTCAGGATTTATTATTATTCTGAAATACCTGTTTTCAATCTGATTCTTCCTATTATCGGTTTTAAGATTTGAACTATCAGAGGTCTCTACAGGTTCAAGAAGCGGAATATAAGTCCTGTAGCCGCTTGGCGGTATATTCTCAGCTTCAAATGTTATAAGATTTTTATCATTGAATATCGGTATTGTTTTACCTGATTCTATATCCTTAACTCCATATATCTGATAGTTTTTCTGATAAATGCCTGCAAAGAAACTCACCTTACCGTTTCTCATCCAAGGCAGAGGGTTATAAACAACGATTCTTTTTCCTTCGGTATTAACTGATGCAGCCAGATGTTTAAGCTGTTGTTTAAAAAGAGGGAGGACAATCCTTTCAGCAGTATGTATCCGGTTTGCCTTTTCCAGCCATGAACCTTCTGCGTATGAATAATAACCAAGTGATTTATTTATTGTGAATTCATCGTCGTAAGTCCATGTCTGCTGGTTATTATGTGTTATTGCAACACCAAAGGTATGTTCATCGTACAGGATCATATTTTCGGCAGCTTTATCAATATACCTGTCGACAGATTCAGAACCGTGGGTCCAGATTTGTAGTTGTGAGTTAAGTATTTCTGTATTAAATGTTTCCCGTTGCAGCTTTTTGCTAAGGCTTATTTCCCTGGGAGTTGAAAGATACCCGTGGATCCATGTATCAGGCATGTCGCCTTTTAATACAGCCAGTTCAGGGTTCTCCTTCATAAGCAGGTCGTAGAAATCTGAAATTCGTCCAATTCTTACACGGGCATCTGGCATCTTTTCCTTAGCCGACCTGAGAAGCTCAGCCACCTCCTCCGGTGTTGGAGCACCGGTATTTTCATGTGTGTGGATCATTGCAAGCCATGTTTTATGTTTCCAGTCTTTCGGCGGCATTATCCCTGAACCATAGTATTCAGCCCAGTTAAAGGTGAGAAGTTTTGAGCCGTCGGGACCCTGCCACCAGAAGAGTGTTGGAATATCAGGCGATGCTGAACCCGGATTGCAGCCAATATGCAGTATATCAACTCCTGCATTCCTGAGCAGGGTAGGCAATACATACGAGTGGCTTGGAACATCTGTTAATTTAGCATCGCGAGGCAGTGGCAGCCCATACTTCCTGTTAATATCCGATGCATATTGCAGCCCTCTTACAAGATTCTCCAGATCGCTGGCCTCCGTTTCAAATGTAAATGGAAGTGCATGTGGAATAATCCTCTCTTCCATGATTGCTTTTTCCAGTCTTTTTTTTAGGTCTGGAGAACAATTCTCCAGCATGTATTTAAGTGGCCATGAAGGTACAGTCCAAACAAATTGCTCATCCTCAGGCAGGTCTGATGTAATATCAATTGCTTCAAGTGTTTTTGAGAGCATCGGTCCTGTGTACTGCTGAAGAACTCCTTCAGCCCATTGCGTATAGCCGATATCAAAGTGCATCTTAAAAACAACGACTATATCGGTTACAGGACCCTTATAATCCGAATCCTGTGAACCGGAATTACTTACAGTTTTTTCCTGATTACAGGATATGAGGACCAATAGTCCAATTGCAAGTGACAGGTATCTCTTCATATTAATCTCTTATGAAATACACTTTTCCGATTTTCCCGTTTTCAATCTTATAAATCGCTATTACATTGATTTCTATGCCATTAGATCGACCGGTGATATGTTCTTTATCGACAACGGTATTTCCGTTTATTATCCTGTCGGTTATTTTTGCTTTCTGATCAGGATTCTGTTTCCAGGCAGTAACATATCTCTCGCGCATTTTCTCTTTCCCCTTGAGAACAGGTTCATCAGGAAAATTGTAAATCTCCACATCATCTGTATACCATTTCAGAAAACCTTCAATATCCTGCCTGTTATAAGCTTCCAGCTGTCCCTGGGCTGCAGTCAGAGCTTCATTATCCTGTGACCACGCAGGTGAAAATGACTCTATTACCAGGAATAATGAGATAACAGTTATACGCGTTTTCATAATATTGGAACTGTTAATAAAAGAAATAATAAATGTAAAAAATACACTTAATAATAAATGTCTGTTATTTTTCAGCGCTCTGGCTCCTTTGTGGCTTTGTCAGGCTGTTTCAGCCTTGGGTTCTTCCTCGGCTTTCTTATCCTTGGTTCCTTTTTTCTGGGGATATGTCCCTGGAAGAATGACATTGATAAGCTTCTTGCCCCAGAGACCCAGCTGTACTCCGGCTGCCAGACTTAATATGCTTAAAATCAGCGTAAGCCAGTAGAGATCATCATTTTTACCCACAAAAAACATAGCTATGGAGAGGACAAGAATAATTATGCTGAATATGATTTTAACCCTCAGCAGAGGTGTCTTAAGGGTCTTGAAACGTGTCAGTCCGTCTATAATTCCGGTAATAATAGCTCCGATTAATGTAAACGGAAAAAGAAAAAATGAAAAGATCAGAACATTGTGAACGACTTCGGTCTGGAATCCTCCAAAGAAGTGTTTCAGGATCACAAGTACAGGTATTGCTATAACGAATGATTGCGAAAGATGAATCACAATTGGATGAAGATCTAAATTGAGAAGCATCAGGCGGTTTAGCGAAACTCTTTCCCTGTATGGTTCAAAGACTTTTCTGGGCAGACCACAGGCTGGACAAACATCTCCTAACTTACCTGCTTCCATCACATATCCGCAAGGCCGGCAACGTACCAGTTCTTTCATAATCTCAGTTTAAAGGTTTGCAGCGCAAATTATTAAAATTAGTTGAATTACGAAAATCAGGATTAATTCAATAAATTTGTTGATATGAAAAAGTTATAGTGGACATGGTCAAAACAGCGCTGATAACAGGGGCATCAGGAGGAATCGGTTATGAACTTGCAAAAATTCATGCGGAGCATGGCGGTAACCTGGTTCTTGTTGCAAGGAATAAGGAGAAGCTCGATAAATTGAAAAATGAGCTGGAGGAAAAACACGGAGTGGTGGTTCATACAATACAGAAGGACCTTTCTCTTCATGGTGCGGCATATGATATATATAATAAGGTAAATGATCTGAATATTGAGATTGATTATCTGATAAACAATGCCGGTCATGGAGACTTCAGCATGTTTGCGGAGTCAGACTGGCCAAAGCAGGAAAGGATGATAAACCTTAATATTACTGCTCTTGCACATCTTACCAGGTTATTCCTTCCACAGATGATTGCAAGGAAAAACGGACGGATTCTAAATGTGGCATCTGTTGCTTCTTTTGTTCCCGGACCAACCATGTCTGTATATTTTGCATCCAAAGCATTTGTACTGAGCTTTTCAGAAGCCATTGCAGAGGAGGTAAGCAGGCAGGGGATAACTGTTACTGCTCTATGTCCTGGTCCGACTGAAAGCAACTTCCATGCAATTGCCCGGGACGGGAAAAAAGGGAAGGACAGGAAAATGCTGTCAGCCCGGGAAGTCTCAGAATATGGTTATAAATCTATGCTTAAGGGAAAAGTGGTGGCAGTTCCGGGTATTCTGTATGCCATGGTTCCCTTTATGCTCAGATTTATACCGCGTTTTCTCACAGCCAGGATCATACGAAAAGCCCAGGAGGATAAGCATACTTCGGTATGATTTTCTCTTTGTAATCGGTAATCAGTAATCGGTAATCAGTAATCGGTAATCAGTAATCAGTAATCGGTAATCGGTAATCAGTAATCGGTAATCGGTAATCAGTAATTTGAACCTGGAACCTGGAACCTGGAACCTGGAACCTGGAACCTGGAACCTGGAACCTGGTACCAGTACCCAGTACCCAGCACCCAGCACCCAGCACCCAGCACCCAGCACCCAGAAATTTATATAAATCACCTCCATTTTGATTTCCGGTTATTATTTGTAATTTGCGATAGTAACAGGTCACTGTCTAATTATCGGTTACCGGGACTGTTAGTAATAATTACATTATTATTTCTTTTAACCCGAAAATAGTATGAAAGGCTACCTTGTATTGCTTCTGGCTCTGATGTTATCAATGAATTCCGGTTGCAAAAGCGGAAAAACCGAACAAAAGCCCGACCAGAAAGACCGTATCGAACAGCTAAAAAATGAAGTTTCTGCAGATCTCACTGAAAACCTTTTACCATGGTGGTCTTCCAAAACTGTTGATTATATTAACGGAGGTTTTTATGGTCGCGTAAATTCCCATGACTCTGTAATAGCTGATGCCGATAAAGGAGGTATATTGAATGCCAGGATACTTTGGACATATTCCTCAGCATACAGGATTACAAAGGATACCTCATACCTCCGCCTTGCAACAAGGGCAAAGGATTATATTCTGAAATATTTTATAGACAAGGAGTATGGTGGAGCTTACTTCAGTATTACAGCAAAGGGTGAACCTAAGAATGCACTAAAGCAGACCTATACTAATGCGTTTTTCATTTACGGGCTTTCAGAGTATTCCAGGGCAACTGGTGATAAGGAAGCACTTGATGCTGCAAAGGTAATTTTTGAACTTTTCGAGAAGCATGTTCTGGACACGGAAGCAAACGGTTATTTTGAAGTTTTCAGCCGCGACTGGAAACGTGTACGGGAAAAAATGATCGGCGAATCATCTGACAATGACGAGAAAACAATGAACACTTCGCTTCACCTTATGGAAGCCTATGCCTGCCTCTACAGGGTATGGCCCGATCCCAGGATGGCTGAGCGTCTGCGAAATATGGTTGAGATCTTTCTGGATAAGATAATCGATAAAAACACTTACCATCTTATTAATTTCATGGACAGGAACTGGAACAGGACTTCACAGGTTGATTCCTATGGTCACGATATTGAGTGCTCATGGCTCCTCCATGAAGCAGCCAGCCTTCTTGGCGATGAGCAACTGCTTAAAAGAGTTGAACAGACTTCGGTTAAGATGGCAGAAACCGTTATAGAGGCCATACAGCCTGACGGAAGCATTGTTTATGAGAAAGACCTTGCAACAGGACATGTACAAACCGGCAGAAGCTGGTGGGCACAGGTGGAAACAATTGTTGGCTACTTTAATGCCTGGGAGATATCCGGGGATGAAAGGTTTCTTGAATATTCCATCAATTGCTGGAATTATACAAGGGATCATTTTGTTGACAAGTCAAATGGCGGATGGTTTCCCAATGTTAAGGAGAATGGAGAACCAGGCAGGGGAGATAAGGCAGGTCACTGGATATGTCCTTATCACAATGGTCGCATGTGCATGGAGATAATTGAACGGTTTGAAAAGTTACAGCACGAGAATCATGCTGCCCGGGATGAGAAGGACATTCTGCTCAAGGATTATAAGCCGGTATCAATTTACAAGATCCCGGTTACTGAAGTACCCGTTGCAAAATATAAGGCCTGTGATATGCACACTCATGTCTATGCAAAAGATAAGGAAACAATTAAGAAATGGGTAAAAGCGATGGATGACTGCGGCATCGAAAAATCTATTGTTTTAACAGGTGCAACTGGTGCCAGATTTGACTCTGTTTATGATCTCTATTCAGATTATAAGGATCGTTTTGAGATATGGTGTGGATTTGATTACAAAGGCTTTGATGAGCCGGGTTATGGCCCTGCTGCAGTGAAGGAGCTTGAGCGGTGTGTAAAAAAAGGAGCAAGGGGTGTTGGTGAGGTGATGTTTAAGGGGAAAGCTGTTTCAGCAAGATCAAGGGAGAAATCAATACGGCTTCCTGATGATCCCAGGTTTGATGCACTGTTTGAGAAATGTGCGGATCTGAAGATTCCTGTTAATATTCATATATCAGAGGATAAATGGATGTATGAGAATATTGATGCCCATAATGACGGGCTGATGAATGCTGCCACCTGGCATATAAGTACTGCTGATGGAAGCAAGAGTCACGAAGAGATGCTGGAGCGCTTTGGCAATACCCTTAGGAAGCATCCTAAGACAATCTTTGTGGCAGCTCATCTTTTAAACTGCTGTGCTGATCTCTCTTATCTTGGTAATTATTTTGACAGCTATCCTAGTCTTTATGCTGATATTTCAGCCAGGTTCGGAGAAATTGCGCCCATTCCGAAATTTGCAGGGAAGTTCATTGAGAAATATGCCGACAGGATTGTATACGGTACCGATATGACCTTTAATGAAAGGATCTATCACGTTACCTTCAGGATACTTGAAACGTCAGACGAACATTTTTATGAAACTGACCTGTTTGGATATCACTGGCCTCTGTACGGGCTGGGCCTTAGTGATCAGGCTCTGAGAAAAATATACAGCGAAACTCCTAAAAAAATTATCAGTCACTGAATAAATCAGCAAAAATCTGCGATATCTGCGGGAAACAAATCAAATATTTCCCGCGGATTACGCTGATTATCGCAGATAAATTGAAGAATTTATTATGCAGCAGGTGGTGCCTGAGGCGCTTTTGCCTGACCTGCAGGACCAACATATTTTGATTCTCCCAGTCCCAGTATGGGGAAGAAAATAAATCCAAGGAAGAGAAGCCCGAGTGTGAAACCTACTTCATGTCCGAAACTCTTTGAGAGCAGGTTCAGCATCCAGATGCTCAGCACGATGTTGACAAATGGAATCAGCATTAATAACAGCCACCACCATGGTTTTCCAACGATCTCAAGAAGCACAATAATGTTGTAAATAGGAATGATGCATGCCCAGCCTGGTTTACCGGCTTTTGTTAAAATTTTCCAAAATGATACAATCATCAGGACGATTAACGCCACATAAATAACTACTACAGTTCCCATAGATCAGGTATTTAATATAGTCCTACTCGTAAGGCTTTTCGGATACGCCCCGTTTTTGATGGTCTCTGGACTCCATTATTATGGGAAATATATGAAATTTATTTATTAATTGTTTATTAATGTGATAAATAAGTTATCATTACATAACCCATCTTAGGTATGGTTATTGTTCTTCAGGTTGCCTTTGCTTTTAATTACAGTGCATTCATTAATTCCGGATACCTGACAATTTTAACTTTCCCTGACTTGAATTAGTTTAATTTAATTTCCATGAAAACTCTTTTAAGATAGGTATAGTTTAATCCATCCCTCAGAAACGGGGGGTGGATTTTTATTTGACTCGTATTCAAGACTTTCATAACTTTGATCAATATTGGTGATACAATATTTTTATGAATCCTTTTCTTCTCTTTGAGTCTCTTCCATCCAGTCTTTTTGGTTATCTTCTGATTTGTTTCCTTTTTTTCAGCTCATGCAAACAGGAAACAGTGCCAATTGTGATTACTTCAGAAATATCATCCATTACAAAAAACTCAGCAATATGTGGAGGTTTCATTGTTGATGAAGGAACAAGTGGGGTGATTTCAAGGGGTGTGGTATGGAGCACAAAATCCACTCCGACAATAAATGATTATTCCACTACTGCCGGAGTTGGACCAGGAGATTTTATTTGCAGCATTTCCGACCTTGAAGCCTCGGAGACATATTATGTCAGAGCCTTTGCTTCCAACAACGAGGGAACAGGTTATGGTGGTGAGGTGTCATTCAAAACATTACCACTTGAAGTACCCAGGCTGACAATAGACAGTATAGAATGTATAACAGATAAGACGGCCCAATGTAGTTTCAGGATACTTTCAGACGGAGGATCCGTTGTATTAAACAGCGGGCTGATATGGGGCAAAGATACTTCCAGCCTTTTCTTCTCTGATGGATACTTAGTAAATGATGCACAATTTAATGTTGAGGGATTTACCCGGGTATCAAAGATCTATAAGAGTACCGCCGTTAAACTTACCTCAGAGACTGAGTATTATATGAGAGTTTATGCATATAACAAAGCTGGTACAGGATACAGTAAGATATTAAAATATAGGACACTACCTGAATTGAATCCTGAAATTGATTTTAATCCTGAAATTTCCTATGGCAATATGACTGATCAGGAAGGTAATAAATATAAAACTGTAATAATTGGAAATCAGGAGTGGATGGCAGAGAATCTCAAAACGGTAACATATAACGATGGATCCACTGTATATCAATCTGCTGTTGATTATATAATCATACCTATCCCAATGGATTTTGTTTGGTATAACCGTGATATTAGTTATAAATCGGAGTATGGAGCACTCTATTCATGGTTTGCAGTTAAGAAATCCGGATTATGTCCGACGGGATGGCATATCCCTTCTTTGGGTGAATGGTTTGAGATGATACATACCCTCGATACCAGCGCAGTTAATCCATTAAATCCGCCTTATGGAGATATATTTAGTTATTTAGCAGGGGGTATGATAAAAGAGAGTGGACAAAGACATTGGGCGAGTCCCAATAGTTGGGCAAGCAATAGTTCAGGTTTTACTGCACTTCCATCTGGCACTGCTTTTCCCATATACCCGGAATATAAATTTGAACTATTAGGATCCAGCTCTTATATGTGGACAACTAATGAGATTGTAATTCAGTCCCACGGTCAAACTGTCGGATTTAACGTTCATTCAAAGGTTGGACTAGATTATAATTCAGGCTCTGTATTTATGAGACACGGAGATAATTATGGTTCTGTTAGATGTTTAAGATATTTACGGTAATCTATTGGCCTTTTTTATCGAAGGAGCCAGTTCAGTCCTCTATCAGGTAAACCTGGTTCGGTGAATAGAGAATTTAATCCAATAGTCACCCCTCTTTGCGAAGCAGAGAGGGGATGGGGGTGAGTTTTCGACAAAGGGATTATTCGCTGCACTCATGATCCCTATGGGGGAGGCTTCAAAGCAATCATATCAATCCAGGCTGCGCCTGGTTTTTATTTTATTCAAAATCTTCACTCAGGCAAGCCTGATTCGGATTTGAATAAAATAAAAATCCCTTCGCTGATGCGAAGGGATTGATATGATTGCTTTGGCGGAGAAAGAGGGATTCGAACCCCCGGTCCCGTGGATACAGGACAACGGTTTTCAAGACCGCCGCATTCGACCGCTCTGCCATTTCTCCGCCGCAAAGATAATCTTTTTTTGATTTTTCAATAATGTTCAAAAATATTTTAATAAATACCTGATAATCACGTATATTATGATTTTATAAACAGATTGTTAATAAAAAAACAATAAAAATGCTCTGAGATTGAAGACTGATGAGCAGATGCGATATTCAGCCCAAAAAATGACATTCGTCCAAAAAAACAGCTGTTTTAACCTAAAAGTGGCACTATTTGTGGAAAAACGGAAAAAAATATTTGCACAGTATTATAAATAGGATAATTTTGTATTCAATTAGTAAAATCAGTTTAACTCTAAATTTTCAAAACAATGACAAAAAAAGAATTAGTTAATGCAATTGCTGCTGACGCTGGTCTTTCTATTAAAGATGCTGGCAAAGCTCTGAACTCATTTGTTACAGCTTTCGGAAAAGCAATGAAAAAAGGACACAGGATTCAGCTCCCGGGTCTTGGTACTTTCAATGTTACAAAGAGAAGCGCAAGAACAGTTCGTAACCCACGTACCGGTGCAAAACTCAATGTTCCTGCTAAGAAGGTTGTAAAATTCAAAGCAGCTCCGGCACTTAACAAAGGTCTTTAATCTTATCTGATTGAGATTGTCTTTAGGGGGTGTTAACACCCCTTTTTTTTTAATTTTATGTTTGGGGAAGCATATAAAAATGAACTTTAGAGACTGTTTCAGTAAAATCTGCGAAATTTTATTACTTTTACCACACTGATGCTTCACTAAATTCGAAAAATGAATTGTATCATAATAGATGATGATAAACTGAGCTGCAAAGTAATGGGCGAATTCGTTAGAAAGTCCGCTTCACTTACTCTTATAGGTACTTACAGCGATTCAATTGAAGCAAGAAATATTCTCACCAAACGTCATGATATAGATCTTTTATTCCTGGATATCGAAATGCCTGAAATGAACGGTTTCGAATTTATCGGCAGCCTTGAAAATCCACCTAATATTATAATAATATCTTCCGGCGAAAACCATGCAGCAAAAGCATTCGACTTCAATGTTGTCGATTATCTTGTAAAACCAGTTTCCTATTCAAGGTTCTGTAAGGCTATAGACAAAACCATGAGGTACTACACCAGAAAAGAATCCGGTTCCACCGGAGACAAGGAGATTTTTATAAAAAAGGGCTCCTCACTGGTTAAATTGAAAATCAACGATATTATTTATATTGAAGCACTCGAAAACTACGTCACCTTAACAACTAATGAGGACAAGTATACAATCCATTTTACAATGAAAGCTATTGAGGATTATCTTCCTCCCGGAGTTTTCATCAGGGTTCACAGATCTTATATTATAAATAAAAGCAATATTCAGACTATTAAGGAAAATTCTCTTGATCTTAATATAGGAGAAACCCTTAAAAGTATACCTGTCGGAAAGTCATTCAGGGATTCACTTCTGAATGATATAAATGTTATGTCGCGATAACATACATTCTTTCAGATGCTTACCAGTCGACAACTTTTTCTGAGACATCTGGGCCAGACATCGCCCTCACCTATGTTAATTGAGATTGAAAAAGCAGAAGGGGTATGGTTATTCAGTCCTGATGGTAAAAAATATCTAGATCTGATCAGCGGGGTATCTGTAAGCAATACTGGTCACAGACATCCCGCGGTAATTGAAGCTGTTAAGAATCAACTTGACAGTTATATGCATCTTATGGTTTATGGAGAGATAATTCAAAGTCCCCAGGTTCGCTATGCCGAAAAACTTGCCGGCATTTTGCCCCCAAATCTTCAAAGCTGCTATTTTGTCAATTCGGGTAGTGAAGCAGTTGAGGGTGCACTTAAACTTGCAAAAAGATATACCGGCCGAAGCCGCATAATAACTTTCAGAAATGCATACCATGGCAGTACTCACGGTGCCCTGAGTGTACATGGCAATGAGTATTTCAAAAATTCATTCCGCCCACTACTGCCTGATGTTCATGTTGCTGATTTCAATGATTCCGGAGTAATCAGAATGATCGATTCATCCACTGCATGTGTTATTATTGAACCAGTGCAGGCTGAAGGAGGTGTAATATATCCTGAAGATGGATTCCTTCAGCTTATCCGTAAAAGATGTAATGATACAGGAACCCTGCTGATCTTTGATGAGATACAAACAGGATTCGGCCGGACTGGTCATCTTTTTGCCATTAACAGATTTGGAGTAGTTCCTGATATTCTTCTCCTGGCAAAAGCACTTGGAGGCGGTATGCCACTGGGTGCATTTATCTCCTCTGCTGAAATAATGAGTTCACTTACCCTTGAGCCGGTGCTTGGTCATATTACAACATTCGGAGGACACCCCGTAAGCTGTGCTGCAGGTCTTGCTTCACTAGAAGTGATACTCAGTGAAGGTCTCATTGAAAACTGCAGGAAGAGATCAGATTACTTTAAAAAAAATCTGGATCATCCTGCAATTAAAAATGTCAGGGGAGAAGGACTTTTGCTTGCAGTACAACTTGTAAAACCGGAATATGTGAAATCAGTTGTGGCAAAAGCACCCGATTATGGCCTGATTCTTGATTACTTTCTTTTCTGCACGGATGCTTTCAGAATTGCTCCTCCGCTGATAATTTCAGAGGAGGAAACAATTTATGCATGCAAACAGATTAAGAAAATGCTGGATGATATTGTGAAGAACTGAACTAATAATGTACCTGAACCGAAAAATATACCTGATTCTTATTTTGATTCTGGCTTTTCAGCAGTTGAAAGGTCAACCTTCATCATCAAATGTTTCCATACAACTTGATAAACTGTTTGGGCGTCTGTTAAAAGTAAATAATGATTCAGTAAGGCTACAGGTTAATGATTCAATAATAACTATTATAGATAGCTACACCGGGTCAGATTCAATATTCAGTCACCGCTTCAATAATTTAAGGTTCCTGGGACAGATAACTTCACCTGATTCACTGATTAAAATTGTAACATGGAATCTCTTTCTGAAGAATCAGCCCGGGCAGTATTATTGTTATTTAATAAAACATCAGCCGGAATCGAAAAGCAGGAAAGTATATAAACTTCATGCTGATTACGATTCAACTGCTATTGACAGGGATATATCCTATTCAAAAGATAACTGGTATGGGGCATTATATTATGATATACGTCCTCAGGTTATAAATGGAACAGAATGCTGGGTATTACTCGGTATAGATTATGGTAATCCCGGTATTGCACGGAAAATTATAGAAATACTTTCATTCGGTAAGGATGACAGTATTATACTGGGACTGAAAGCATTTTTGTCAGATGATAATGTGAGGTTCAGGGAAGTTTTTGAATACTCATTAACGGCAACAATGACTTTAAGATTCGGTGGTGATGATTCCATAATTTTTGATCATCTTGTTCCGTTTGCACCTGATAATGAAAATGACAGACGTTTTTACGGGCCGCATTATACAAATGATGCATATGTTCTTGAGAACGGAATATGGAAATTGCATCTTAATATAGATGCAAGAAACAGAGAGATTGTTAAACCACCTGATTATGAATAAACTGAAGACAACGCTGGCATGTTATGACGACTTCAGATGGTTCTCTGAAGATGTAAGGAGCCGATTTGATGATACATCAAAGTACATCGTATCATCTTTTGTTTCAGTGGAAGATTTTATGGCATATCTTGAAAAGGGAAAGGATCACAGAAACTGCAAAATTGCCATCCTTGGAACCCATGATACAACAGAACAGTTTGAGATGATAGGCAGACTTACGTCAGAGATTAAAAGCCTGGATCCCAAAATTGGGATTATTCTGATATGCACACCTGAAAAAATGGATGAGATAAAAAAGATAATACCGGTAAATGTTGATGCCTATATCCCCAAGAATGCCAATGCAATAATAAGACTGCACAATGCAGTGAAAAAGATGATCAGTGAATATGGGATCATTAATTACCGTAAACGCAGGAATTTATCACTATATGTACTTGCCGGTACCGTTTTGCTTTTCATTATTCTGTTTATTCTTTCCAGATTGAAGTATCCTCACCTTTTCTGACTCTGATTTCTTGTTTTCTGTGACTATTTGTCAGTCTAATTGTATCGGCATACCTTTTGAACAGGCAGGCCTGATTTATCATGTCTAACATAAAACAGATACATATGCAAACAGGAAAGATTGGGGTTACAACTGAGAACATTTTCCCTATTATTAAAAAATTCCTCTACTCAGATCATGAAATATTTCTGCGTGAGCTTATTTCTAATGCTGTTGATGCCACTCAGAAACTTAGAACTATGGCCTCTGCTGGAGATTACAAAGGTGAGGCAGGTGATGCTAAGATCTTTGTGACTGTTGATAAGAAGAAAAAGACAATTAAGGTATCCGACAATGGTGTTGGTATGACGGAGGAGGAACTTGACAAATATCTGAACCAGATAGCTTTTTCCAGTGCCAATGACTTTCTTGATAAATATAAGGATCAGGCAAATTCCATAATCGGACATTTTGGACTTGGATTCTACTCTTCATTCATGGTGTCCGATAAGGTTGAAGTAATAACCAGATCGTATCAGGATGGTGCAAAAGCTGTTAAGTGGACCTGTGATGGCAGCCCTGAATACACTATTGAGGAAAGTGTCAGAGATGGCAGGGGTACTGATGTAATACTTCATATCGACAAGGAATCAAAGGATTTTCTTGATGATAATAAAATTGAACAGCTGCTGAAAAAGTACTGTAAATTTCTTCCGGTTGAAATAGCTTTCGGAAAGGAACAAGAGTGGAAGGACGGAAAAATGGTCGACACCGGGAAGGACAAGATCATAAACAATACTAAACCTGCATGGACACTCAAACCATCTGAACTGAAAGACGAGGATTATCAGAAATTCTACAGGGAACTTTACCCTGCCGGAGACGAACCCCTTTTCAATATTCATCTCAACGTTGATTATCCTTTCAAGCTTACTGGTATTCTTTATTTCCCGAAGATCAAGAGTAACATCGAAATACAGAAAAACAAGATTCAGCTATACTGTAACCAGGTCTTTGTAACTGATTCAGTTGAAGGTATTGTACCTGAATTTCTTACATTACTTCATGGAGTGCTCGATTCACCTGATATTCCGCTAAACGTATCCAGGAGTTACCTGCAGAGCGACTCAAATGTCAAGAAAATATCCAGCCATATTACAAAGAAAGTTGCTGACAGGCTTAATGATATTTTCAGGAATAACCGTGAAGAATTTGAGAAAAAATGGGACAGCCTCAAGCTATTTATAGAATATGGGATGATTACCGAGGAAAAATTCTATGAAAAGGTATCAAAGTTCGCTCTTCTGAAAAATACTGATGACAAGTATTTTACATATGAAGAGTATGAAAAGATTATTAAGGAAAACCAGACAGACAAGCATAAATCACTGATTTATCTCTATTCAACAAATAAGACAGATCAGTTCAGCTATATTGAGAAGGCAAAAAGCAAGGGATACGATGTTCTTAACCTCGACGGTCAGCTTGACATTCATCTGATTAACCACCTTGAGACAAAGTTTAAGGATTCAAGGTTTGTACGTGTTGATTCAGATGTAATCGAAAAGCTGATACAGAAAGAGGAGACCCGTGACGCAAAATTACCAAAGGAAAAACAGGATGACCTTAAGAGTGTGTTCAATATCAGGCCGAAATCAAAGGAAGTATTTAACGTGACATTTGAAACACTTGATGAGAATGAAACTCCTGTAATGATAACCCAGTCGGAATTCATGCGCAGAATGAAGGATATGTCAGCGATGGGAGGCGGTATGAATTTCTACGGAGAGCTGCCTGACAGCTATAACCTGGTTGTCAATCCGAATCATAAGCTTGTCATTAAGGTTTCTGATGAACTTTATGCTGCAAAGGGTGATGAATTGTCATCCAACGATGCTGAAAGGAAAAAGCTTAAGGAAGAAATCGACTTTATGGAGAAGGAGCATAAGAAGAAAAAGAGCGATGAAATAAGTCAGCTTGAAAAGGATGATCTGGAAAAGCTCCGTAAAGAACTTTCTGATATTGAGGATTCGCGTAAAAACGTGCTTGAGGCTTTCGGATCGGGAAATAATACCGTTAAGCAACTGGTTGATCTTGCTCTTCTTTCAAATAATATGCTAAGAGGCGAAGAACTGAGTACCTTTGTCAAGAGGAGCGTGGAGCTTCTGTAAGAGTTTATGCTGGGTGCTAGGTGCTAGGTGCTGGGTGTTGAATAACGGTACACCGGTACCCAGCACCAAGTACCCAGTACCCAGTTAAATCATCCTTCCTATCTCACCTTTAAGGTAGTCTATTGCAGCGCGGGTAGGTTCCTTGTCAAGTTCCATGATACGTTCGAGGAGTTGTTTGCTGAGAGCCATTCCTGTTGAATTAGCCGGCATTTTTTCAACTTCACTGTTGATAATCTTTATCATATTCGACCTGGCATTCCTGACAACTTCCCAGGCCTGTGGACTCATATAAATCTGCTGTGAAAGGTTATGCTCAAATTCACTTCTTATGGCATTCAGCATTGCAGTATGTAGCTGTCCTGCAGACATATCTGCATTGCTGACCCTTACTATAAGCGATTCAAGGGAGATCCTCTCAAGAAAGAGCACTATCCGCTCATAAGCCTGTAGCCTGATAGGTGTTACAGTCCTGCTGTTCTGAAGGATTGACTCCTGCCTTCTCTTTTCCTGATCATTCTTTATCATGTTTCTCATTACCATCCAGGCAGTAAGCATTACTAGCAGCGCAGGAATTAATATTTTCAGTATGTCAGTTACAATTTCCATATGATTTCATTTTATTAACAATTTTACGAATTTCTTCTTACTTTTATCTCACTTTTCTCATATAACTTTTGTTTTTATACTTTTATCTTTTATCCTGAATTATGGAATATATATCAGACCGGGTTAAAACGATGGCAGTGTCACAGACACTTGCTATGGCTCAGAAGAGCAGGGAGCTGACAGCAAAGGGTTTAGACATAATTAGTTTGAGTATCGGAGAACCCGATTTCAATACACCTGATTATATAAAGGAGGCTGCTAAAAAAGCTATTGATGAAAATTATTCAACATATCCTCCAGTGCCAGGTTACAGGGACCTGCTGGAAGCAATTTCTGAGAAATTCAGAAAGGAAAACAGACTCATCTATACAACTGACCAGATTATTGTATCAGCAGGAGCAAAGCACTCGCTGATAAACGTAATTCTGTCTATTGTAAATCCGGGTGATGAAGTAATTATTCCTGCACCATACTGGGTAAGTTATTATGATCAGGTAATCCTTGCAGGTGGTAAGCCGGTGATTATAAGTGCATCACTTGAAAACGATTTTAAGATCACTCCTGAACAGCTTGAATCTGCAATAACCAAAAAGACCAGGCTGATTATGTTTAATTCACCGTCGAATCCCACAGGGATGGTTTATTCCCGTGATGAGATGGAAAAGCTTGCCGGGGTGATTGAAAAGCATGAAGGTGTATTCATAATGTCTGATGAGATTTATGAGCATATCATCTTCGAAGGTGAGCATATCAGCATGGCTTCTTTTGCATCAATATATGACAGGGTGATAACCGTAAATGGTGTGTCAAAAGGATATGCAATGACAGGATGGAGGATTGGTTACATCGGTGCACCGGTATGGATTGCAAAAGCCTGCAATAAGTTGCAGGGTCAGTTTACATCAGGTGTTTGTTCAATTGCCCAGCGTGCGGCTCTGGCAGCTCTTAAGGGTACCAATGAATCGCAGGTAATTATGAGAGATGCCTTCCTCCGCAGAAGGAATCTCATTTGTGGCCTTCTTAAAGATGTTAAAGGTCTGAAATTCAGGATCCCCCAGGGAGCTTTTTATGTGATGCCTGATATAACATATTATCTTGGCAAAAGCGATGGTGAAAATCGTATAAATACTTCCGATGATTTGGCTCTGTATCTGCTGGATAAAGCACAGGTGGCGACAGTAGGAGGAGACGGATTTGGTGCTCCTGAATGTATCCGGATCTCTTATGCAACCTCAGATGAACTGCTGGTAAAGGCTGTTAAAAGAATAACAGAGGCTCTTAGCTGCCTAAAATAATTTTAACGCCAAAGAAAAAGAAGGTGTCTCAAAAGTCTTTTTTTATCAATCCACCACTAAATATGCCGCTAATGCGGCACTAATTGAAAATCAGTGGATTTATAAGCCCCCCTGGGGGGTGGGGGGTAAATATGGATTTAGGAGACGCCTCCCGGGGGGGGGTAAAAATCAATACTTATTATATGAAACTGTCACCTCAGAAGGTTTTCTCCTTTTTTCCCTTTTTTCGCTGAGTGAATAACCAAGGGTAATTATAAGCTCAACCCTCTTGTATTTAGGCACTCCGAGTGTCTTCCTGACCTTTTCTTCATCGAACCAACCAAGCATACATGACCCCAGTCCTTCAGCCTCTGCCTGCAGACAGATATTCTCTGATGCAATTCCGATGTCTATCAGAGAATAATCCTTACGCTTTATCTGGGCACCGATTCTGGATGTAAGGTTTGCCTGTTCCCTGATAACTACCAGCATAGCAGGTGCCTGACCGGCAAATTCATTCATCCCCAGCAGCTTTGCAGAGGAAGCCTCTGCAAGCTTTGCCAGGAGATCAGTTTCTGTAACGACAATAAATTTCCAGGGTTGTGCATTACAGGCCGACGGAGCCATCCTGCCGGCTTCGACTATTCTCTCCAGTTTTTCTTTTTCAATGGGTCTTTCACTGTACTTCCTGTCACTCTGCCGGCTCTTGATTAGTTCCAGCAATTTCTTCCCATCGATCATTTTCTAGTAGTTGGTTGAAAGTAATTCAAAATAGGCCTCAGGGTGCAGACATGCAGGGCAGTTCTTTAGTGGTTTGGTTCCGAAATGGATATATCCGCATTTTCTGCAATACCAGAATACTTTGTCATCCCTCTCAAATACACGGTCTTTCATTACGTTTTCAAGAAGTTTCCTGTATCTCTCTTCATGTCCTTTCTCTGCTGCTGCAATAGCCCTGAAAGCAGTGGCAACTGTTTTGAATCCTTCTTCTTCAGCAACCTGTGCAAATGCAGGATAAAGATCACTCCACTCTTCATGCTCACCTTCTGCAGCTGCCAGAAGATTTGATTTGGTAGTGTCAGTTTTTCCTGCAGGATATGACGCTGTGATCTCTACCATTCCGCCTTCAAGAAATCTGAAGAACCTTTTTGCATGCTGTTGTTCCTGAAGTGCAGTTTCCAGGAAAATACCGGCTATTTGTTCAAAACCTTCTTCCTTTGCAACCTTAGCAGCAAATTCATACCTGTTTTTTGCCTGTGATTCACCTGCAAATGCCTTGAGCAGGTTTTGTTCTGTTTTTGTTCCCTTAATACTCTTTTCCATATCAGTCATATTTAAAGGTTATTGGTGGTAAAATATATTTAGTGATTCCTGCTAAATGTTATAAATATAAGAATTTATCCATTAAGCTCCGGTACTGATGGAAGCAAAAAAATAAATAATAAGAAAGAATTTGAAAATCAGAATTTTACGATAGTGTGGGCTATCAGGATTATGCTTTGTCTTTTTTCCCTGAAAAATTAAGTTTCTTTTCTTCGCCTCTCAGAAGTCTGCCGATATTTTTCCTGTGAGTTAGCAGGAGAGCTATTGCTACAATAATTGAAAATACTTTAAAAACCACAGACGGAGTATCGAACATTAGGAAAAGAAATACAGGGAATGCTATACCTGCTGTCATTGATGAAACGGAGACTATGCCTGTAATGATAAGAACTAAAAGGAATACTCCTATGCAGAGAAGTGTAAGCAAAGGTTGCAGGGCAAGAAGGACTCCGAACATCGTTGCTACACCTTTTCCTCCCCTGAATCCCGCAAAAAGCGGGAATATATGACCTGTTATCGAAAAAAGTCCTGAAGCTATCTGAAGGTTTGTCAGCATTGCAGTCTCCGGTTCTGCAGCATTCAGAAATACAGGCAACATAGTTGCAAGCCAGCCCTTGGCCAGATCGATAAGGAGTACCGGAATCCCGGTCTTCCACCCAAGTACCCTGATAACATTTGTAGCTCCTGCATTGCCGCTTCCATGTTCTCTAACATCAGTTTTGTGAAGCCATTTGCCTATCCAGACAGCAGAAGGTATTGAGCCGAGCAGATATGCTGCAAAAAAAGCTTCAATGGTATTCAGGATATTCATACAAAAAAGGATGTGTTAAATTATCGGACCATGCTCAATAAGAATAGCTGATTCCTTATTCACAGTAAATTTAGTGAAATTGTTTATGAACTTGAGAGCCAGGTCTTTAGCTGCAATATTCCATTTTACAGTCGATTCCCATGTGAGTGAAGGATTGAGAATGTTATCATCAACACCTTCAATATGTTCGGGGAAACTGAGTCTGAAAACAGGAATCTGGCTGAATTTGCTTTTCTGAATTGAACCGTCCAGTATTGAATTGATGATTTTCCTTGTTATTGAAAGTTCAATTCTGCTTCCGGTGCCGTAGGGACCTCCCATCCATCCGGTGTTAACCAGCCAGGCTTCAGCATTACTTAAGTTCATTTTACGGGTAAGTTCATTGGCGTACACCATTGGATCCAGCATCAGAAATGTACCTCCAAAACAGGTTGAAAATGAAGGTACAGGTTCAAGTATTCCCCGTTCAGTACCAGCTACTTTTGCGGTATACCCGCTCAGAAAGAAATATTTCGTCTGCTCCACAGAAAGCCTGCTTACAGGAGGCAGCACACCAAAAGCATCAGCGGTAAGGAAGATTACTTTTTTGGCATGTCCTGCCCTGGATACAGGTTTAACTATATTCTCAATATGATAGAGAGGATATGAGACCCTGGTATTTTCAGTCTTTGAGGTATCATTGAAGTCAATAGATCCGTCATCCCTGATTACAAGGTTTTCAAGAAGGGCATCCCTCCTGATGGCATTATAGATACCAGGTTCCTTTTCTTTGCTCAGTTTTACACATTTGGCATAACATCCACCTTCGTAGTTAAAAACACCTTCATCATCCCATCCATGCTCGTCATCTCCGATAAGGGCCCTGCCAGGATCGGTCGACAGGGTTGTTTTTCCAGTCCCTGACAAACCAAAAAATATTGCTGTATCGCCATCCTTACCCACATTTGCAGAGCAATGCATTGAAGCAATTCCTTTTAACGGAAGGTAGTAATTCATAAGGCAGAATATCCCTTTTTTCATTTCCCCTCCATACCAGGTACCGCCTATTACAAGCATTTTCTCGGTAAGGTTGAAAATGATAAAGTTTTCTGAATTCAGTCCCTGTTCCTGCCAGTCCGGATTAGTTGCCTTTGAAGCATTTATCACCACAAAATCGGGCTCAAAATTTTCAAGTTCTTCATGCTCAGGCCTTATAAACATATTTTTTACAAAATGGGCCTGCCAGGCAACCTCCATTACAAATCTTACCCGTAACCTCGAATTATCATTTGCTCCGCAATATCCGTCAACCACAAACAACCTTTTTCCTGAAAGCTGTTTTGATGCTATATTCCTGCAATGCGTCCAGATTTCCTGTGATATCGGTTTGTTATCTGATACCTTTGCCTTTTCGGACCTCCACCAGACGGTATCCTTTGTTTTTTCATCAAATACAACATATTTGTCCTTTGGTGATCTGCCGGTGAAAACACCTGTATCCACTGCTATGGCTCCATTTTTTGTAATTATTCCTCTTTCAAGTTTGCTTAGACCCGGCTTTGTCTCTTCGGCAAAAAGTGTATTGTAGGATGGATTGTAGAGGACCTCCGCGACATTGGTGATACCATACTTTATCAGGTCAGGTGGTTTAATCATAGCTGAAGCTTTTGATTAATGGACTATGGTCAAAAGTAAAACAATAAACTGAAAGTAAAGTTTTTAATGATTAATATGAGGAAAAAAAAAGGGGCTCGTTAAAGCCCCTTTGCTATTATAGGCTTGCTATTTACCATATTTTATAGATGCCTGAGCTGCAGCCAGTCTTGCGATCGGAACCCTGAACGGAGAACAGCTTACATAAGTTAAACCTGCCTTGAAGCAGAATTCAACAGAAGCAGGATCACCACCCTGTTCACCACAAATACCAACTTTAAGATCCGGTCTTGTAGCACGACCTTTCTCAACTGCCATCTTGATAAGCTGTCCGACGCCGTCCTGATCAATTGTCTGGAACGGATCAGATGCAAGAATCTTCTTGTCAAGATAATCATGAAGGAATCCTCCGGTATCATCACGGCTGAAACCAAAAGTCATCTGTGTAAGGTCGTTTGTGCCGAATGAGAAGAACTCAGAGGTTTTTGCCATACGGTCGGCGAGAAGACATGCACGTGGAATTTCAATCATTGTTCCATATTTGCAGGAGATCTCCTTTACACCAAATTTATTGCATACATCTGCATAAATTTTATCATATACTTTTTTAGTGAAGTCAAGTTCTGCAACCTCGCATGTAACTGGAACCATTAATTCAGGATAAGGTTTCTTTCCTTCTTTAACAAGTTCAATTGAAGACTCGAGCATTGCCCTGATCTGCATTTCTGTAACCTCAGGGAAAGTAATACCAAGACGTACTCCGCGATGTCCCATCATAGGGTTTGATTCATGCAGAGCTTCGCCGCGTTTTGCAACGTCCTCTTTCTTAATTCCGAGTGCCTTGGCAAGCTCTTCCTGTTTTTCAGCTCCCTGGGGAACGAATTCATGAAGTGGCGGATCGAGAAGCCTGAATGTAACTGGCAGTCCGTCCATGGCAGCCATAGTGGCTTTCATATCTTTCTTAACGAATGAGAACAGTTCATCAAGAGCTTTGCGGCGTTCTGTTTCATTAGCGCTGAGAATCATTTTACGGAGCAGGAACAGAGGCTGTTCAGATCCTTTTCCGTAGAACATATGCTCTGTACGGAAAAGCCCAATACCTTCAGCACCGTAGTTACGTGCAACAATAGCATCTTCAGGGGTCTCAGCATTTGTGCGGACACCCATTTTACGATATTTGTCAACTATTGACATAAACTCCTTGAACCTGGGATTCTCAGAAGCATCCATTAGTGTTAGAGCGCCAAGATATACGAATCCTTTTGTTCCGTTAAGAGTAAGATAATCTCCCTCCTTAATAACTGTATCCGAACCTGATATTTTGCATATTTTCTTTGCAGCGTCAACATGAAGTGCACCGGCACCTACGATACAGCATTTACCCCAGCCGCGGGCAACAAGAGCAGCGTGTGAAGTCATACCACCGCGTGCGGTAAGAATACCTTCAGCAGCACGCATACCTTCAACATCTTCAGGGTTTGTCTCTTCACGAAGGAGAATTACTTTTTCACCCTTGCGGAACCATGCAACTGCATCTTCAGCATTGAAGACAACTCTTCCAACAGCAGCTCCCGGGCCGGCAGGAAGGCCTTTCACTGCAGCTGTGTGCTTCTTTTCAACTGCGGGATCGCAGATAGGATGAAGAAGTTCATCAAGCTGGGCAGGATCAACACGCAGAACTGCAGTTTTTTCGTCAATAAGCTTTTCATGAAGCATATCCATTGCCATGTTCAGAGCAGCTGTACCGGTTCTTTTTCCGGCGCGGCACTGTAACATATAAAGAACACCTTCCTGAATTGTGAATTCAATATCAAGCATATCATGGAAGGACTTCTCAAGAATATTACGGATATCCCATAATTCCTTATAGGTACCCGGCATCGCTTCCTGCATACTGTGGAGATGCTTGTTCTGATCGTTTTTTGTATCGTCATTGAGAGGGCTGGGGGTACGAATACCTGCAACCACATCTTCACCCTGTGCATTTACAAGCCACTCACCATAAAAGAGGTTTTCACCTGTTGCAGGGTTACGGGTGAATGCAACACCTGTTGCAGAAGTGTCACCCATATTTCCGAATACCATTGCCTGTACGTTAACAGCTGTACCCCAGTCATCGGGAATACCTTCGATACGACGATAGGAAACGGCTTTCTTTCCATTCCAGCTTTTAAATACTGCTTTGATACTTCCCTCGAGCTGTTCTTTTGCATCATCAGGGAAAGGTTTACCGATAACTTTCTTTACAATTACCTTAAACTCTTCAGCAAGCTGTTTGAGCTCATCAGCTGAGATTTCTGTATCTGACTTATATCCTTTTTTGTGTTTGAATTCATCAAGTTTCTCATCAAGCTGCTTGCGGATACCCTTGCCTTCACCAAGTTCGAGACCTTCTGCCTTTTCCATAACTACGTCAGCATACATCATAATGAGACGACGATATGAGTCCCATACAAATCGTGGATTGTTGGTCTTCTTGAGAAAACCGGGGATTGTTGCAGAACACAGACCGATATTAAGTACTGTGTCCATCATACCTGGCATTGAGCTTCTTGCACCTGACCGGCATGAAACAAGCAGGGCGTTCTCAGGATCGCCATATTTCATATTCATTGCCTCTTCTGTTTTCTTCATTGCAGTCCAAACCTCAGGCATGAGATCAGGATGAAGAGTACAATCATTTTTATAATACTCATTGCAGGCTTCGGTAGTGATTGTGAAACCGGCAGGAACGGGTAAGCCAAGAAGGCACATTTCTGCAAGGTTGGCACCCTTACCTCCGAGGAGGTTTTTCATGTCAGCCTTACCTTCTGCAGTCTTTTTTCCAAAGGAGTAAACTCTTTTAACTTTTGACATAATGTTATTGATTTGAGATAATTAATGTATAGTTTTTGAAAATCAGGCGCAAAGTTATAATAAAAATCGGATTTATAAAACCATCTGGAGGCTTTCAGGATCTTGGATGAAACATAATCAGGGTATCCCTCAGAAAACTCCTGTCAATGTGGGTGTAAATCTCAGTTGTGAGTATCGATTCATGTCCAAGCATCTCCTGCACAGCTCTGAGATCAGCACCTGCTTCGACCATATGTGTTGCAAATGAATGCCTGAAGGTGTGAGGGCTTATTTTCTTCCTTATTCCTGCTCTTGCGGCAAGGTTTTTTATAATTGTGAAGATCATAGCTCTTGTCAGCTTTCTGCCTCTTCTGTTCAGAAAAATTATATTCTCATCATGGATAACAGACAGATGATTCCTGTCTGCTCTGTATATCTCTATCTCCTTTAGTGCCTTACCACTTATAGGTACCAGCCTCTGCTTGTTCCCCTTCCCTGTAACAATTACAAATCCCTCACCATAATGAATATCTGTCAGATGAAGATTTACAAGTTCGGAAACACGCAAACCACAACCATACAGAGTTTCTATAATTGCTTTGTTCCTGTGGCCTTCAGGTTTGCTGAGATCAATAGCATCAATTATCCTGTCTATTTCCGCAACCGACAGAACCTGAGGCAGTTTCAATCCTGTTTTTGGCGATTCAATAAGGGATGCGGGATTATCATCTGTTTCACCTTCGATCAGCAGGAATTTATAGAATGCCCTTATGCCCGACAGAACTCTTGACTGGGTTCTGGGATTGCTGCTCTCCTCACCATACCATCCAAGGAAATCCTTAAGATCAGAGTATCCTACAGATACCGGGGAGATTTTTTTCCCCGATTCCTCTATGAACCGCTCAAGCTTTTTTACATCATTAATATATGCTTCAACACTGTTTTCAGACAATGATTTTTCAAGCCTTAAATAGGTCTCAAAATTTCTTAACGACTGTTGCCATGTGAGGCTCATTGTATTCTGCTGAGTAGATAAATTAAAGAGTCATAAAAGTATAACAATTTTTTGTCTATTTTTACCCTTTTAATTTGATCTGTAATACATTTGGTGTTTCTGTAAAAAACTCAATATCAGATGAAAATAAAAATAATAAACGGTCCTAACCTGAATCTTCTGGGAAAAAGAGAACCGGAAAAGTACGGACATTCATCATTCGAGGAATATATCAGATTGCTTGTTGACAGGTTTCCGGGGATCTCTTTTGAGTATTTTCAGTCAAATATAGAGGGTGAGATTATAAGTACTATTCATCAGTCAGACTTATCTTCGGATGGTATTATTCTTAATGCCGGTGGTTATACTCATACTTCTGTAGCAATTCATGATGCCATAGCTTCGGTGAAGACTCCTGTAATTGAAGTACATATCACTAATATTTTTGCACGGGAGGAGTTCAGACATAAAAGTATTATATCAGCAGTATGCAAAGGTACAATTTCGGGATTTGGACTTGACAGTTACAGGCTTGGAGTTGAAGCACTTACAGAGTATTATAAATCAAAACATGACAGTAAATGAATAAGAAAAGAACCAAGATAGTAGCAACATTATCAGACAAAAACTGTGAACCTGATTTTATCAGTCAGCTCTTTGAGGCAGGAATGGATGTTGTAAGGATTAATTCTGCCCATGTAACGCCGGATGCAGCATTAATGATGATTGGAAATGTGAGGAAGGTTTCTGACAGGATCGCAATACTTGTTGATACAAAAGGACCCGAGATTCGTACAACAGCATGCGATGAACCTGTGCAACTTAAGAAAGGCGATAAAATCCTAATTATTGGCAATCCTGAAAGGAAAACATCCTCTGAAGCAATCTATGTGAGCTATCCGCAATTTGTTTCCGATGTGGCACCGGGGACAGTAATTCTTATTGATGATGGTGAAATTGAACTCAAAGCCGTCAGGAAAAATGGTATAGAGCTTGAATGTTACATCGAAAATGATGGTGTTCTGGGATCGAGGAAAAGCGTCAATGTACCCGGAGCAAGGATTAATCTACCTTCTCTTACTGAAAAGGACAGGGCATTTCTTAAAATGGCCGCCGGAAATGATGTTGATTTCATTGCACACTCTTTTGTACGGTCCAGGCAGGATGTTCTGGATGTTCAGGAAGTCCTTGATTCCTATAAAAGTGATATAAAAATAATTGCCAAGATTGAAAACCAGGAGGGAGTTGACAATATTGATGATATTCTGGATCATGTTTACGGAGTAATGGTAGCCAGAGGGGATCTGGCAATTGAGGTACCATACGAAAAAATTCCTGTTATTCAGAAAATGATTATTAATAAATGTATTATAAACAGGAAACCGGTTATAGTTGCTACCCAGATGCTTCATTCCATGATCAGGAATCCGAGGCCAACCCGTGCAGAGGTAAGTGATATTGCCAATGCTATTTATTCACAGACAGATGCAATTATGCTGAGTGGAGAAACCGCCAATGGGAAATATCCTGTTGAAGCAGTAAAAACAATGGCAAAAGTTGCCCTTGAAGTGGAACGTAATAAAGAAAAGTTTTTGGATATACCTTATCTGAATGCAACCGGTGAAATATCGGCATATCTTGCAAAAGTTGCTGTAAAAACAGCCTTCAGGATTGGTGCAAAGGGAATAATTGCCGATACCACAATGGGCAGAACCATAAAGGACATGGCTGCATACAGGGGCGTTAACCTGATTCTTGCACAATGCTATCTGCAAAGAACTATGAGAGAGTTAGCCTTGTCCTACGGAGTTTATGCCGGGTATCAGGAAAGCAGGAAATCCGTAGACGATTTTATACAGATAGCCCTTAAAAATCTTTTAAAGACTCACAATTTAAAGGGTGATGATATCGTTGTAGTTCTGGCAGGTAATTTTACTGCAGGGTCAGGTTTTTCATTTATTGAGGTTGGATCGGTCTCATACCTTAAAGATCGTGTAAATATCGAGGAATTATAATAAATGGTCTGATTTTTGTAACCTTACTAGGGCCTTATTGCTGGAAGAATGTTTAAAAGCCTTGTAGTATCACTCTGTTTAATTCTTCATCCGGTCCATCTTACAATGACAAGCATTGATTATGTTCCGGAAAATGATTCTTTGAAAGTGTTTTTAAGGATGTATTATGATGATTTTCTTCTTGATCTGTCGATGAGCGGTGAAAACAGGGGAATAGATTTTTTCAATTCCGGCTCTCAGGATTCGAAAGAAGTTATGGAACGATATATAAATAAAAGATTGATAATTAAGGTAAACAAAAAACAGCTTGACGGTAAACTTTATGATCTTGAGATTGTTGAAAATGAAGTTAAGCTGGGAATTAATTACATAACATCGAAAAAACCAGGGTTATTAACTGTCAGTAATCTGATTATGACAGGTTTGTATAACGATCAGTCAAACCTGATAATTATTAAGGTTGGAAACTTTGAAGAGGGAGTTAAACTGACACCGGAGAAAACCGGGCAGACTTTTAAAATAAAGTAGAAGAGTGAAGACGATATTATTAAAAGTACTATTTGCGCTGTTGCTGCTGCCCTTGTTTGTGGCTGACCTGTTTGCAACTCATAACAGGGCTGGTGAGATCACATATGTTCAACTTTCTGATCTTACATATGAAATTACGATTACCACATTCACTTATACACTGAGCTTTGCCGACCGGCCAACACTTGATGTTGAATGGGGAGATAATTCAACATCAACTGCTAAAAGAGAAAGCCAGCTGACTCTTCCAAATTTCTATAAGAGGAATATTTACAAAATAAATCATACATATCCGGGTCCTGGGATATATAAAATAGTTGTTCAGGACCCAAACAGGAACGCCGGTGTGAAAAATATTCCGAATTCAGTCAATGTGGTATTTTCAATTTCCACCATACTTACTGTTAACCCCTCAATGGGGAGAAACAGTACTCCTGTCTTGCTTAATCCTCCTTATGATAAGGCTGCTTACGGGTATGTTTTTATTCATAATCCTGCTGCCTATGATCCCGATGGCGACAGTCTTTCATATAAGCTTACAGTATGTACCCGTGAGGATGGAAGACCAATAGAAAACTACACTTTTCCTCCTGCCACACATTCACTCAGGGTAGATTCAATAAGCGGGGATCTTATATGGGACACTCCTGCCGATACAGGTGTATTCAATGTAGCGATGGAAATACAGGAATGGAGAAATGGCAAGAAAATAGGTATAGTTGTCAGGGATATGCAGATTGAGGTATACAGTACTGATAATAAGCCTCCTGTTAACAGTGCTCTCAGAGATTATTGCGTTGAAGTCGGAGATACTGTTGATTTTATCTTTTCTGCAACCGATGAAAACAATGATTTTCTGACACTAAAATCTACCTCCGGAATATTTACAATTAAAAGTTGCCCTGCAACATTTACAAAAATTGATTCTGTGGCAGGATTTGCCTCCTCAAGGTTCAGATGGATACCATGTCACGAGGCGGTGAGAAATCAGCCATATGACGTAATATTTAAATCTGATGACCATAACAGCGATGTAAAGTTATCAGATATTGATAATATGAAAATAAAAGTGCTTGGTCCGCCTCCAATATTAACTAATGCTGTTCCTGAAGGCAAACAGATAAAACTGACCTGGAATAATTATGGTACAGATGTTATAGCTGGATTCAGTATTTACAGAAGACAGGGAGCATCGACATTCAATCCTGACTCGTGTACTTCGGGGGTACCACTCTCCTTTGGATTTGCAAAAGTGGGATATATTACAGGAAGTTCAACAACATCATTTTCAGACAGTGACAACGGTTTGGGGCTGCAGTACGGCATAGAATATACCTACAGGATAGTTGCCGTTTACCCCAATGGTACAGAGAGCAAAGCATCGAATGAGATCACTTCTTCACTTGTTTCAGGTGTTCCTGTTATCCGTAATGTAAGTGTAAGAAATACAGATCCGGTAAACGGCTCAATCTTTATATCATGGAAAAAACCGGATCGGCTGGATACAATACCTGCAACAGGGCCATATGAATACCTGATTTTCAGAGCCGCTGGGACAGGAGGGACTAACTACAGCCAGATCAATTCTATTTTGACTGCAGACCTTAATGATACAGTAATGGTAGATACCCTGATTAATACAGTTGCTACCGGTTATATATACAGGGTTGAATTATGGAACAATGCCCCTGGTAACAGGTTCCTCATAGGTGAACCTGCATATTCTTCTTCTCTTTACCTTACAGCTTCACCCGGAGACAAAAAGGTCAAACTCACTTTGGCCAGAAACGTTCCATGGATTAATACACGTTATGACATTTACAGGTTGAATCAGTCAACAATGGTATTTGATTCAATTGCCTCAACCAATCAGCTGAATTATAGCGACCAGGGTCTGGAAAATGGACTTGAGTATTGTTATATGATAAGATCATTCGGTGGATATCTTACTGAAGATTTACCAAAAAACCTGATGAATTTCTCTGAGAAGATTTGTGTTACTCCTGAAGATAATGAACCTCCGTGTACACCTGAAATTAATGTTACAAGTCAATGCGACAGCCTTTACAATACCATTACATGGGCTATAACCGATCCATTGTGCCTTGCAGATGTAGCCGGTTACAGGATTTATTACAAACAAACCGCAGAGGAAAACATGGAACTTATCACCGAAATTGGTGACCCGAATATCTTCACCTATAAACACTTTCCGGGTGATGTCATATCAGGCTGCTATGCTGTTTCTACTTTTGACCTTAAAGGTAATGAGGGTGAAAAATCCGTAATGGTTTGTATTGATTCATGTAATTTCTATGAAATTCCAAATGTTTTTACCCCTAATGGAGATGATATTAATGACCGTCTTGTTGCAAAGACATCAGGGCTTGTGGAAAAGATAGATTTCAAGCTGTTCAACAGGACCGGATTATTAATTTTCAGTACCGATAACCCAAAAATTGAATGGAACGGTACTTATAATGGTAAAATTGTATCACCTGGTGTTTACTTTTATCAGTGTGATGTCTATGAGAAACGCATTTCTGGCACTGAGCTGTTCCATCTGTCCGGTTTTGTCCATGTGATTACGGAAATTAATGCAAAAGTTAAGAAAGAGGAGACAAAATGATCCTGATGAGACTAAAAGATAGAATCATATTCCTTTTAATAATCACTTACCTCGGCAACAATGTCAGTGGGCAGGGAGATGTCGATTTTATCCTAAAAGCAACAGCACTCTCTGAATCGGGTAAAACCAATGAGGCCATCCGTGTTCTGAGTAAGGCAATTGAATTAAATGCCTCCGGCAGACTTTATGTTCAGAGAGGTGATGCATATTTATCAGTAAATGATCTTTCATCCGCTATACAGGACTTTAACCAGGGAAACCGAATCGTTGAACATTCCGGAGATTATGGTCTGGCAAAAGCGTATGCTGTTAAAGGCGATGCATCTACTTCTCTTTACCATCTGGGAATGCACCTTGAATCAGTATATAAGAAAAGCGAAAAAGAGATAATGCTTGATCCTTCCTTCGCAAGAATAGAAAACCGACCGGAATGGAGGCAATTCTGGAAAAAGGATTGGTATAATGCAGCGGAGAGGAGCAGAGCAGAAATTGAATACCTGACTTCCGGAAAAAAGATCGAAGATTCCAGAGGCATTCTGGCTGAAATGAAAAGGAATTATCCAGACAGTGACGAAACACTTTATTCTGAAGCACTTATAAACTTTGTATCTGGTAAATATAATGAGGCGGTTTCAAATGCAATTATACTCACAGCTTCGAATCCACTAAATGCAGGATATCTGAGGTTACTTGCGAAAGGACAGGAAGGTCAATCAAACTATGCCGGAGCTTCCGGTACGTATTCAAAGCTGATTGAATCAGGAGTTCCTGATGCCAGACTATTATTATCCAGAGCTCAATGTTACAGGAGGACCGGAGAAACAGATAAGGCTAAAAAGGACATTGAAAGATTTCTTGAGTATTACCCTGAGGACAAATCAGCCTTAAGTATTGTGGGGAAAGTTGAAGCGGAGTCGGGTGATAACATTAAAGCACTTGAATATTTTTCAAAAAACCTTAAGCTGCATCCGAACGATGCTGATTGTTATATTGACAGGGCTAATTCATATTTTGCATCAAAATCGTGGGAATGGGCTGCAGATGATTACAGTATGTCACTTGATCTGAAACCTGATAATCCGGATGCCTGGCTCAATAAGGGTATTTCACTGTTAAGTATCGGAAATGTTAAGGATGCCTGTCACGATTTCAAGAAATCATATTCACTCGGAAACCAGAAAGCATCGTCTTATCTGAGTAAAAACTGCATAGGTCGTTAATCACCTGTTCTATAGATATTAAATCTTTTTCCTGACGCCTGACGCCTGTCGCCTGTCGCCTGTCGCCTGTCGCCGTTTATCTTACATGCTTCAGTATTCTTTCGAACAGGTCATGAGGCTTGAATGGCTTCAGAACGTAATCATTTATGTGAAGCGATTCGATCTTATCGTGGTTTTCAGACATTATTGCAGCAGTTAGTGCCACTATCGGGATACTTTTAATCATAGGATCATTTGATTCCCTTATTATCCTTGATGCCTCAATTCCATCCATGACAGGCATCTGGAGATCCATAAGTATAAGATCAAAATTCTCAGATCTTACTTTTTCCAGGGCAAGCTGTCCATTTTCAGCATGTGTTACCTTGACACCCCATCCGGTAAGGAATTTATTGGCTACAAAGAAGTTTATCTTATTATCTTCGGCAATCAGTATTCTTTTTCCTTCGAGGCCTGTAAAGTTTTCAGGGATTTCAGCTTTTTGACCAAGACTGCTCTTTTCCGATACTCCAAGAGTTATTGCAAACCTGAACGATGAACCCTTTCCAGGTTCACTTTCAATAAAAATTGTTCCCCCCTGGAGCTCGATAAGTTTTTTGCAGATGGCAAGCCCGAGGCCGGTGCCCCCGTATTGTCTGGTTGTATCGGCTGAAGCCTGAGTGAATCCGTCAAAAATTGCAGTGTGCATTTCCTTTGGTATCCCAATCCCGGTATCAGTTACAGTAAATTCAACCTTTGCCTGGTTTCCATTTCTTGAAAGCTCACGTACAACAACATGAATACCTCCCTGGTTTGTAAATTTAAGGGCATTTGACAGCAGATTGGAGAGGATCTGGTTCAACCTGATCGGGTCTCCAATCACTTCTACCGGGAGAAACTGGTCCTTATTAAGATCAAAACTGAGATTTTTAGCTTTGGATCTGAATGAATATGAACGCATTATTTCCTCAAGGAAATCGCTCAGATTAAACTGGGTTTGTTCAAAAACAATTTTCCCTGATTCCATCTTATTGTAATCAAGGACATCGTTTACAAGTGTAAGAAGGTGGTTGCCAGAGAATTTAAGTGTCTTGATAAAATCCATCTGGTCTTCACGGGGTTGTCCCTGCATCAGGAGATTAGTGATCCCAATTACTTCATTCAGCGGTGTTCTGATTTCGTGACTCATTGTCGACATAAACAGCTGTTTCGACTGGGCGGCTTCCTCTGCTTTTTGTCTTGCAATAATAAGATTGTCAAGCATCATTCTTCTCTGTATGGATAATGCTACCTGATTGGCAATAAAATCAAGTACATAGACATCGTCCATTAAGAACTTATTTTCGTCATTATAATCCTGAAGACACATCACCCCGATAATGCTTCCTTCAACCCTCAGAGGCACACCCATCCATACCTTACAGGGAGTACCAATAAGATCAATCTCCCCCTCTTCTTCCAGAATTTTGAGGTCGTTTTCTTTTAAAAGAACCGATTTGTTCTGTTTAATTACGTAGCCGGTAATTGTTTTTTCGGTGGGTATATCAGCAAAACTGTCTTTCTCATCAGCAAAAAATGGAAGCGATAGTTTGTCTTCATCTTTGTTATAGAGTGCAATGAAAAAGTTATTTGTATCCCAGATCTTGTTTATTTCGCTCACTATTGTCGGATAAATTTCCTTAAGATCATACTGTTTGATGGCAGCTGTTGATATATTGAAAAGTATTTCCTGTAGTAATTGTTTCTTTCTTTCGGCTGAGATATCACTGTATATAGCAAGGTTGGCAACAAGCTCATTATTGATAAAGATTCCACGGGCAACAAGAGAGATATATATCCGGTTTCCTTTATTATCTTTCCTTATTGTCTGCCTTACTTTATTCATGTTTTCAGACGAAAGAAGGTCAATCCGGGTTGCTTCTTCCATGTAATCATCAGGTACGACAAGTTCATTGAGCAGCCTGCCTGATGCCTCCTCCATGGTATAACCAAAAAGCTTTGTGAACTCGCTGTTTATCATTGTTACAACACCGGAAGGAGTTGTAATCGCAATAGCAGAAGGGATAGAATGGTATAGATTTTCAAGAAGTACTTTATCCCTGAAAGTATTATCATCCTTATCTTTCCCTTTAAATATCATTTAAGCAGTCAGATTGACGGTTAAAAATAACAAATAATACATCTAATGGGATTTTTCTTCAGATTATTTATAATTTTTTTTAAATCTTTTCAATCCACCTTTTTAATATAGTATTTACAGAAATCTGTTAATCCGCATTCCTTACAAAGCGGAACTCTTGATTTGCAAATGTATCTGCCATGAAGGATGAGCCAGTGATGTGCCATGTGAATCAGTTCCCCTGGTATATTCTTAGTTAGCTGCATTTCACTGCTGTAAGGATTTTTTGCTCTGGTAAGACCAATTCTGTTGGCCACTCTGAATACATGTGTATCAACAGCCATTACAGGCTTCTTAAACAGGACTGATGCTACTACATTAGCTGTCTTTCTTCCAACCCCGGGTAAACGCTGAAGAAGTATAGGATCGGATGGTACTATTCCTCCGAATTCCTCAGTAAGCATCCTGGACATTCCGGAAAGGTGCTTTGCCTTGTTGTTTGGATAGGAACATGATTTAATATAATGAAATATTTCCTTCGGAGTCGATTTTGCCATCGATTCGGCATCAGGATATTTTTCAATAAGGGGTGGCATTATAATATTTACTCTTTTATCTGTACACTGCGCTGAAAGAATAACTGCTACGATGAGTTCAAACGGACTGTTAAATTCAAGTTCGGTATCGGCTAGCGGATTATTTACCTGGAAATATTCAATCGTTCTTCTGTATCTTTCTTTTAAGGTCATAAGAAAAAATAATAGTGGTGGTAAGGTAACACTTTTTATCTTTGCGCAATATTCTTTAAAATGGTTAGTTACCTTCAGGCAGATAATATTTCAAGACGGATAGGAGACAGGATAATCTTTGAAAACATAACATTGAATGTTAACAAGGACGACAAGATTGCCTTGATAGCAGTTAATGGTGCCGGCAAATCCTCCATGCTCGATATAATTGTCTGCATTGAAAGCCCTGATAATGGAACTCTTACGATACGGAGAGGTCTGAAAATCGCATACCTTAGACAGTATCCGCATTTAAACGAATCTTATACAATTATCGATGAGCTTTTTTCAGGCGATTCTGAACTTGTAAGAGCCATAAAAGAATATGAAAAATGTCTTTCATCGGAGAATCACGAGAATCTTCACCAGATCATTCAGTTAATGGATGATCTTAAAGCATGGGAGTATGAAGTGGCTGTGAAACAGATACTTTTCCGATTGAAACTTACAGATCTCAATGCCAGGATTGGTACCCTTTCCGGTGGTCAGAAGAAGAGGGTAGCCCTTGCCAAAGTCCTGGTCGAAGATTCAGATTTACTAATCCTTGATGAACCAACAAACCATCTTGACCTTGATATGATAGAATGGTTTGAAGAGTACCTGATTAAGTCGAATAAGACTATACTGATGGTAACACATGACAGGTATTTTCTTGACAGGGTATGTAACATGATAATGGAATTATCAGGCAATCAGCTATATAGTTATTCAGGAAATTATGAATATTTTCTGGAGAAGAAGGAGATGCGTGAACAGGCTGAAAAAGCAAATGTTGACAAGGCCAGAAACCTCCTCAGGACTGAACTCGAATGGATGAGGAGGATGCCAAAAGCACGGAGGCATAAGGCAAAATCGAGAATCGACTCTTTTTACGATCTTAAGGAAAAATCAGTTTATAAGGCTGGTGATCAGTCTATAAATATTAATGTCAATATTTCGAGGATGGGTAATAAGATCCTTGAGATTAAAAATATAAGCAAGTCTTATGAAGATAAATTGCTTATAAGCGATTTTTCATACACATTCAACAGATTCGAAAAAGTTGGTCTTATTGGAAAAAACGGAACTGGAAAGACAACCTTGCTGAACATAATTACAGGACTTGTCACACCTGATTCAGGAACCGTTGAAAAAGGCGAAACCATAGTTTTTGGTTATTATCGCCAGGAAGGGATTGAGTTTGACGATGACATGACTGTGATAGATGCTGTTAAGAAGATCGCTGAAACTGTTGTCCTGGGAGATGGAAGCACGCTTTCAGTAACACAGTTTTTAAATTATTTCCTTTTCCCTCCGGATAAGCAGTATACCCTTATAAGGAAACTCTCCGGAGGTGAAAAGAGGAGGCTCTATCTTCTCACTGTACTCATGAAAAACCCAAATTTTCTGATTCTCGATGAACCTACGAATGATCTTGATATACTTACACTTAATGTACTTGAGGAATATCTGGCCGGATTCAGGGGATGTGTTATGGTCGTTTCCCATGACAGATATTTTATGGACAAGGTAGTTGATCATATATTTGAAAATAAAGGAGATGGATTAATAAAAGATTTTCCCGGCAATTATACCCAGCTGAGGAACCAGGAAGAAGAGAATGAGGAGAAGGAAGCTGTTCAGACAAAAGATAAACCTCGTGAAGCAGCTAAATCAATTAGCGATTCAGGATTGAAAAGGAGCAGAAAATCAGGACTTTCCTTCAATGAAAAAAAGGAGTATGAGGCACTGACTTATGAAATTGAAAATCTTGAAAAGGAAAAACGGATAATTGAAGAGGAGTTGAGAAGCAGTAATCTTGAACATAATGAACTCCTGAAAAAATCAAAGAGGCATGGTGATATTCTTAAAACACTTGATGAAAAGGAGATGCGATGGCTTGAACTGAATGAAAAGTCAGGCTGATTCTCTTAATTGTATATACTTATCTTTTTGCAAAATGAATTGATTACCTTAGCATTTATATTACCTGAAATTGGAAAAGATATTTATCAATACACCAAATTCAAAATCAGAAATTCTGATTGGACCGCAGTGGAGCCTTGTGAATGAACTGCTGCCCGAAACCGGGGTTGTTATTCTGACAGATGATAATGTACTCGGGATTTATGGTAAACAGTTCCCAGTTGCGCCGGTATTTTCAGTTGCCCCGGGCGAGAATAGCAAGAAGATGTCGGTAGTGGAAGGTTTGGCCCTGAAACTGCTTGAAAACGGAATAGACCGGTCGGGTTTCATCCTGGCAATAGGAGGTGGCGTTGTATGTGATATTGGAGGATTTCTGGCTTCTGTTTATATGAGGGGGATCAGATGCGGATTTGTTTCCACCAGTCTTCTGTCGCAGGTTGATGCCAGCACAGGTGGTAAAAACGGGGTTAACCTGGGCTCCGCGAAGAATATGATAGGTACAATACGGCAGCCTGAGTTTGTGATCTGTGACCCTTCTATGTTGTCAACCCTCCCTGATGACGAATTCCTGTCCGGACTTTCAGAGTTGATCAAGACTGCAATAATTGGAGATAAGGATCTCTTCGAAATAATTGAAAACAGCAGGAAGGAAATTCTTGCACGTGACATTGATATGTTAACGATGCTTGTAACACAGGCCGTAAACTTTAAATCCAGGGTTGTTTCTGAAGATGAAAATGAGACCGGATTACGCCGGATTCTCAATTTTGGTCATACTTTCGGACATGCTATTGAACTTCATAGAGGTATTAAACATGGTTTCGCGGTTGCCTCAGGAATGGAACTTGCTGCTGAGTTTTCTAATGAAATGGGTTTAATTTCCTCATCAGAGAAAGAGAGGATAATTTCTATCCTCAGGGATTTCAAACTGCTTGAAAAGCAGTATATAACAGAAGCTGATATGGAGCATCTGATAGTTCACGATAAAAAGAAATCGGGGTCGTCTATTCATTTCGTTCTTACTGAGGGCATAGGAAAAGCTACAGTAAAAAAAATATCTGTTTCGGAAATACTTGGTTTTTATAATCGATTCAGGCAAAAAAAATAATATTATGAATTCCTTTGGAGTTATTTTCAGAGTATCAATTTTTGGAGAATCACATGGTCCCGCTATAGGTGTGGTAATTGACGGTTGTCCTCCCGGTATATCGATTAAAGCAGATGATTTTTTACCTGATCTGAAAAGACGGCAGAGCGGGAGCAGAGGTACAACCAAAAGACGTGAGCCTGATCTGCCTGAGATTCTTAGCGGTGTGTTTCAGGATCATACAACCGGAGCTCCAATCACACTTGTTACCAGAAACAGCGATAAAATTTCATCCGACTATGATGAATTTAAAAAGATACCCCGGCCAGGTCATGCTGACTTTGTATCCTCAATGAAATATTCGGGTTATTCGGATATGCGCGGGAGCGGTCATTTTTCAGGGCGTATAACATGGGGACTGGTAGCTGCCGGTGTAATTGCTAAAAAGATCGCAGGAAATTCAAATATCTCTGCAAAACTGATTTCTGCCGGAGGATCAGATAATATAGAGGAGGCTCTTGATAAAGCAATAGAATCAAATGACACTATCGGAGGTATTATAGAATGCAGGGTTCAGAATCCACCTGCCGGCCTTGGGGAACCATTTTTTTATTCCTTTGAATCAGCTCTGAGTCATATGGTTTTTTCTATACCTGCTATAAAAGGCATTGAATTCGGAGCCGGATTTGCAGCTGCTTCAATGAGAGGTTCACAACATAATGATCCGTTTATTGATTTATATGGAAAAACAGCCTCTAATAATGCAGGGGGAATTAATGGTGGTATCACGAACGGTAATGAGATAATCTTCCGTACAGTGGTCAAACCAACTTCATCAACAGGTGCAGATCAGACAACTTTTGATTTCGTGGAAAAGAAAATGACTACTCTAAAGGTCAAGGGACGTCATGATACGTGCATAGCATTAAGAATTCCTGTTATAGTCGAATCAGTTACGGCTATCGTACTTGCTGATCTGATGCTAATTGACAGGGGAATACACGGAGAGAGAAAGTAAAATTCAGATAGATGCTTTTATAATCAGGGCTTTTTTTGATGACGGTTTAATTCTGAAACGGTCATCAATTCTTTCGCCAATAACCCATGCAATTTTTCCACCCGATTCAAGTACATAAATTCTTTCTTTTTCTGTCAGCGATTTTTTAATGTCAATGAGAAAATCGCTTACCTTCTTTTTGGTCTTCATTCCCAGAGGATAGAAAAAATCACCATTCTGCCATTTCCTGATTATAACAGGATATTCAACTTCGTTTTCGTCAATAAAAGCAGTCAATTTATTATCGGTTAGTGCAAATCCTGACGAAATTTTTACCGATGTTGCAGAAGAAATAAATGGAATACCTTTCAGTTCTTCAATGGATGGAATTATATAAACAGGATTAGTCATTTTTTCAATTGGTGAAACAACAACCATATTCCTGTTTTTCACAATTCTGTGGGTGCTTGTAAAGAGCTGTCCTCCTGTTTTGCCAATAATAACATCCTTGAGATCACCTGTTTGTGAACCGGAGAGACCATACGGCCTGAAAATCTCAAAAAGAACTATGTTTTCCTGCAGGTAATTTTTAAGCTTTTCAACATAATATGAAATTTTACCTTCCTCACATACTGATAAGGTATTTCTTATTCCGTTAATAACTCCTGAAAGCAGATCGTCCGTTTCTCTCAGCCTGATTATTGTTTCACCAAGTGTTTTTTCGATTGACGGATTTATTTTTTTCAATTCAGGAATTATTATATGTCTGATCCTGTTCCTGGTATATTTTGTTTCGGCATTTGAACTGTCCTCACGGTATTTTATCTTATTCTTTTTACAATAGTCTTCAATATCAGCACGGGTTGCAAACAGCAGTGGCCTGATTATATTAACGCTTACAGGCCTTATGCCCGCAAGGCCGGTAATTCCTGTACCCCTTGCAAGGTTAATCAGAAGTGTCTCAATATTATCGTTAAGATTGTGGGCAACTGCTATATAATTGTAACCATTTTCAATCCTGATTTTTTCAAACCATTCATAACGCAGTTCACGTGCAGCCATTTGAACTGAGATCCCTTTCTTTATTGCATATTCTTTGGTTTTGAATCTTATTGAAAAGAACGGAATATTATTAGCAGTGGCGTAGTTCTTTACTAATTTCTCGTCGAAGTCAGAAGCTTTACCTCTCAGGCTGAAGTTACAATGCGCTATACCTGTTTTGTAATCAGCCTTAAGGAACAGGTCTGCCATTACCATAGAATCAATGCCTCCACTGACAGCAAGAAGAATACTGCAGCCCGGTTCCGGCATTTTACTTTCTGAAATATATTCCCTGAATTCTTTGAGCATCACAATTGATAATGAATTGTAAAAATAAAAAAAGGTATCCTTCTGGGGATACCTTTTGTATTAATATTATTAATTGTTAATGTTTTGAAAGATAATCTGCCACACCTTCCTGAGTCGCCTTCATTCCTTTTTCCCCTTTATGCCAGTCAGCCGGACAAACCTCACCGTTCTCTTCAAAGAACTGTAATGCATCAACCATCCTGAGGGTTTCTGAAACACTTCTGCCAAGTGGCATATCATTTACAGTCTGGTGCCTGACAATACCTTTTTTGTCAATGAGAAATAAGCCTCTGTAAGCCATTGGAGTTCCATTAAAGGAAATATTGCCTTCATCCGAATAAACATATCCACCGGCCAGTACATCATAATTCTCAGAAATAGTTTTTGAGAGATCTGAGACAATCGGGTATTTTACCCCTTTTATCCCTCCCTGCTTAGGTTCGGTCTGAAGCCATTTCCAGTGTGAGAAATGAGAATCAACAGAACATCCGACAACAGCTACTTTCCTTTTTTCAAAATCTTTCAGTTTATCCTGAAAGGCAATTAATTCTGTCGGGCAGACGAAGGTAAAATCTGCCGGATAAAAGAAAAATACTACATACTTTTTGTTAAGATATTGCTCAAGAGAGAAACCTTCAACAACTTCGCCTCCGTTAATCACTGCAGTTGCAGAGAAGGAGGGTGCTTTTTTACCAACTAAAACGGCCATAATATCAGTTTTTAAAAGTTAATTTATATATATATACAAAATTATTTATTTATTGTTCACTTATTAACGATACTGGATGACTGCCGGAGGACCGGGATCAAAGTTATATGGCCTTAACAACTGTTCTCCTGAGACAACAACATTGCTTATCCTCGAGAAATCAGGCTTGGTTGGGAAGAATGCCAGTCTGATCTGCAGTGTATTGAACAGCAGGTTATCATTTCTGATACGGACTCCAACGCCAATAGCTGAGAGAGTAAAGCCGGATGAAAGGAATTCATCAGATTCTGCAAGAAAACCCAGATCAGTAAATCCGTAATATGCAAATTTGAAACCAAAAAGATTTGAAGGGCTGAAGAGTACGGATTCAAGGCTGATAGAAAACCTTTGAGTGCCTCTGATTGAATCATTTCTGAATCCGGTGAAACCATTTTCTCTGAGAAAACGCAGATATTCATCTGAATATCTCCCAACTCCACGTGTATATTCTGCAGTTACAAAATTCCGTACCTTGAATTTTCCGGGGGTCAGAAGGTTTGAAAAATAATTCATGCGTGCTGAAAAAATACCCTGCTCTTTCTCGTTATTGAGCAGGTAGCCTCCAATAGCCATGGAACCGTAGAAATATCCGATTTCATGTAATGATTTTCCAAAGGAAATATCAGAACCAAGATAAGTCCTGGTCTTAAATTCGTTGATTTCCCTGCCACCTGTAAACCTTACCATTACACCGTAGGGTACATCCTCTGTTCTTCCATAGCCATATATCAGATTGGTTTTGTAGTACTTCTGATGAGAAAATGCCACAGATCCAAGGAATATTTTATACTGTTGAAATTTATAATATGAATCAGGGTAGATTTCAGGATGCTCAAAAATATTATTGTTGTAATACCTGGCTCCCACGATAATCCTTTTTACTTCTTTTGTGTTAAACAGGAATGATCTGGATATCCAGTAATCCTGAAGATTATAACTCAGAGGCTCTGCTACTTCCATTGTGTCAAAATCTTCAGAAGTATACATCTGTGTAACTGAAATACCTCCTGCATATTTGGTTGTTGAACTTACCAGCGGCCGGTTGAGGCTGAATCCGTAACTGGTCTGTCCTAGACCATCCATGAAAAATGTATTCAGGTTAATGAAGGTCTTTTTAATATTGTCAATCTGATAGCTGACTCCAATTCCGGGATATTTAGATTTCTCTGTGTCGAAAGGAAAATCAAACTCAAGTTCATGTCCGATTCCAAAAATATTCTTTTCAAAAACCGAAAGATTTCCTCTCTCAAATCCTCTGTAAGTATATCCGGCACCAAGAGAATATACATCTTTTGTTACAACAATAATATCCGCTTCTTCTTCAGAAACAGGTACAACCATTATTCTGGCATCATCAATAAATGATAGTTGTCTCAGAATCCTTTCATTGTCACTCAGTACCAGTGGCGATATATTATCTCCAGGCTTAAACAGCAGGTTTTTCCTTATAATAACCTCAAGGGTATTAATATGAGTTTTGTTTAGAATATTTCCGGATTTACCCGATGATTCTGCTCCCGGATTGTTAATATTTGTTCCGAAGACATTAAGCCGTTTTATCTCAATCTTTCGTATTTTTCTCCCTGCATAACTGATATAATTTTCATCACTCTCTTTTTCTATTACCTTTTTTGGTTCAGGATCAGGCTCAATTATTACAAAATCATATAACTTTTTTGTAAGAGGTTTTCTTGAAGCTTTTATCTTAAGAGAATCATAGAACCCTTTATTCCTTTCTGTTATTACATATGGATCTGTCCCCGCAGGAATCCATAAAACAGTATCTGTTGAGAAATATGATACACTGTCCTTTATCTGAACATATGAACCTGTAGGTATAAGAATTATAGTATCACCAACTGCACGGTACTGAGTAAATGATTCGGGTGAAATAAGGCTGAGAGCCAGTATTATGAAAGGCTTAATTACTGATCCATATTTCCTTAAAAGGATGCACATCAGGTCTCATTAGGATTGCTAAAAAGCACATCGTCCGAGTTAAACTGGAATCCAAGCCTCTTCCCCGTAATTACCCTTGAACTCTGAATTTTTGATTCTACCTGGCCAACAGTTGCAATTTTAACAGTATCATATGGTGGAACAAGAAGGTCAAATTCCAGAGAATATTGAATAGCAGTGGATATTATTAACTGTAAGGATTGTTTACTTATTTCTTCATTTCCATAGTTTGTGAAGAGCATTCCCATCTGCCTTTTTCCTTCAACTAGGTACTGTTTTTCATGGTTGATGAAAATACGGGCTATAAGATAACCCAGATCATCCAGTCTTGAATACCTGAATGAGTCAGCCAGGAAATTATAGATATTGATAATACCGGAATAGGCATTATACTTGTTCTTCTGAATATATGGGGTCTTCCATGCCGGATGTTCCCTGTCAAACTGGAAAATGTTTGAATGCATGCTGAAAAGAAGCATATCACCTGCTACTCTTAACTGGGCATCAAAGTTACTCCTGTCAGTATACTCTAGTTTAATACGTGAATCAGTACCAGCAAGATTAACATTGATCTCTTTGCTAAGACCTTTCAGTACTTCTTTTACAGTACAAAATGACTGGTATGTATTGTCATACACTTTCTGCTTAAGAAGTGATTTCTCCTTAAGTATATTTATTATCTCAATCTTTTTATCATTAGGATCTGACATACCCGATGCAGGTTTTTTATGAAATTTGAGACATCTAAAGTAGTAAAAATTCGATTTAAATGAAACAGGGACAATCGAATGAATGTCCCTGTAGTAATCTATTTAGATCAGTAAGATCTGGCAAAGAGCACTCTCCGGCGCGAGGGTTTTCCTGAGTATATGCACTTTCCTTCTTCATCAGGACTGTCAAAAGGTATACACCGGATGGTAGCTTTGGTTTCATCCTTGATTTTTTCCTCAGTTTCTGCAGTACCGTCCCAGTGAGCCATAATAAATCCACCCTGGTCATCTAGTTTACTCACAAAATCTTCCCATTTGTCAACATGGAAAGTATTTTCTTTCCTGAAATTATATGCTTTCTGGTAGATGTTTGCCTGAATGTCTTCAAGCAGTTTCGGGATAAATTCACTGACCTTTTCAACCGGAACAGTCTCTTTGGAAAGATTATCCCTTCGGGCTATCTCCACAGTCTTATTCTGAAGGTCCCTTGGACCGATAGCAAGACGAACAGGGACTCCCTTAAGTTCATAATCAGCAAATTTCCAGCCAGGGGTGTTATTATCCCTGTTATCATATTTGACAGATATACCTTTTTGTTCAAGATCTGATTTAATTTTTATTGCAGTTTCAGATATTGAGGCAAGCTGTTCACTGTTCTTAAAGATAGGTATGATAACAACCTGGATGGGCGCTAGTTTTGGTGGAAGTACCAGACCGTTATTGTCGGCATGGCCCATAATAATAGCTCCCATAAGCCTTGTTGATACCCCCCAGGATGTTGCCCACACATAGTCAAGTTTCCCTGATTTATCAGTGAACTGTACATCAAACGCCTTTGCAAAATTCTGACCGAGAAAATGACTGGTACCTGCCTGAAGAGCTTTCCCGTCCTGCATCAGTGCCTCAATAGCAAATGTGTCAAGAGCACCTGCAAATCTTTCATTTTCACTTTTATAGCCTTTAATTACTGGCAAAGCCATACTATTCTCTGCAAAACTTGCATAGACATTGATCATCTTTTCTGTCTCCTCAATTGCCTCCTCGCGTGTTGCATGTGCTGTATGACCTTCCTGCCAGAGAAACTCAGCAGTTCTGAGAAAAAGCCTTGTTCTCATTTCCCATCTTACAACATTTGCCCACTGGTTTATCAGGATAGGAAGATCCCGATAAGACTGGATCCAGTTTTTGTATGAATTCCATATAATTGTTTCAGAAGTAGGTCTTATGATGAGCTCTTCTTCAAGTTTAGCAGATGGGTCAACAACAATTCCCTTGCCGGATTCGTCGGTCTTCAGCCTGTAGTGGGTTACAACAGCGCACTCTTTTGCAAATCCCTCAACATGAGCAGCTTCTTTGCTGAAGAATGATTTTGGTATGAAAAGAGGGAAATATGCATTAACGTGCCCTGTAGCTTTGAACAGCCTGTCGAGCTCTGCCTGGATTTTTTCCCATATTGCATAGCCGTATGGTTTAATCACCATACAGCCTCTAACTGCTGAATTCTCTGCAAGATCAGCTTTAAGAACCAGGTCATTATACCATTGTGCATAATTTTCTTCCCGGTTTGTCAAGAACTTCGCCATTTTTTGGTATGCTATTTGTTTTAACTTTGTTAAAGATTGCGCAAAAATACACAAAAAGTTCAGTTAATATCCAAAAAAGAAAGGCAGGTTCGTCATGAAAGCAAAATACTATATCGGGATTATCACACTTCTTCTGATATCTGCTTCAAGCTTAAAGGCACAATCGTTTGAGTATGCCAGTGTAAGGAATGATGGAGGTGCAACAGTTGTTGTCAATAACTATAATAACGACTACGATTATTATTATTCCTCCAGGATCAACAGATTTCACAGGTCATATTCAACATTTACATATTACGCACCAGTGTATACTGATGCATACTGGTATAATTACCAGCCCAATAGCTGGGGTGTTAGTATATACGGAGGTGGTGGTTTCGGTGTAGGATATTCAGCAGGTTATCCGGTTTATGACAATTATTATGGTTACTATGGTGGATGGAGTACTCCTTACTTTTCGAATTCATACTACTGGGGTTATGCACCTGTGTACTCAGGGTACTGGTATGCCCCGCCTGTTGTAAATGTAAGAATCGGATATTACTGGAATACTCCCTATTACGGCAGAAATGTTTATGTTGAACATCATCATCATTATTATGAAAATAACTACCCTGTAAAAGGAAGTTACAGTTATAACCCATCAGGAAATAAATCAGGTTACAGTTCAAGGCAGGAATCAACTTCAGCTGATAATTCATCGGGAGGTGATACAAGAAGATATCTCAGTCCCTCCAAAACCAGGCAAGTAAATGATGATTCCGATACCGGAGATGGGAACGACAATGACAACAACGGAAACAACAGCAATAACGGTAACAACGGTAACAACGGGAATAACGGAAATAACGGGAATAACGGGAATAACGGGAACAACGGGAACAACGGGAATAACGGCAACAACGGCAACAACGGCAACAACGGCAATAACGGGAATAACGGGAACAACGGGAATAACGGCAACAACGGCAACAACGGGAACAACGGGAACAACGGAAATAACGGAAATAACGGAAACAACGGAAATAACGGCAACAACGGAAATAACGGCAATAACGGAAATAATGGTAATAACGGGAACAATGGTAACAATACCAATAACGGAAACAATAACAACAGTGTAGATAACGGTAATAACAGCAACAATACCAATAACGGAAACAATAATAACAGTGTTGACAACGGCAATAACAGCAACAATACCAATAATGGTAACAATAATAACAGCGTTGACAATGGCAACCGCAGTAATAATTCCAATAACGGGAATAATAATAACAGTAATAACAGCAATCGTAATTCAGGTAATGGCGGAAAGGATGGTGATGGTGGGAAAGGAAATGCTGTTAACAGGACAGGTTCTGTCAATACCTACGGAAACAGAAACAGTGCTGCCAGGTCAGGTTCCAATCCAACAACTAACAGAAATGCCAATACTTCCACCCGTAGCAAAAACCAGTATGAAAGTGGTAGCGGAACCAGGAACAGTGGTAATGTAAGGACTATATCCAATTCAAGGTCTGATAATAAGATAACATTCCCTTCAGGCAGAAGCAACTCAGGACAGTATTCACCTTCAAGAAGCAGTAATTCTTCAAAGTCAGTCAGTACCAGATCCGGAGGTACAACTCCGAAATCAACAGCATCAGGAAGCAGTCAGTCGAGAAAAAGCACTTCGTCCAAAAGTGGTTCAAAGTCCTCAGAATCATCAACTTCAAAGAGTTCATCATCCAATAGAAGGTAAGTGTCAGGTGATAGAAATACAGATTAACTTTAAAAACTATATCAGATTGTTCTAATAAAAGATGCTACCCAATTATGAAATTAACTCCGAAATCACTTCATTTGGTATAATATTTGCGCTAACTATCTTATAACTAAAATGCAAATCCATAATGAGAGCATTAGCATACATATCAGTCATTCTCCTGTTAATACTGGGATCATGTTCATCAACAAAGTATGCCGGAGGAGAATATGATGATCTCTACTACTCATCATCAGATAATGTTCCTGTTAAGAAACAGGCTGCTCCAAGGGAAGAGATATCAGAGCAGAATCTGAGTGCGGATGACTATTATGATAATATGTATGCAGTTGATACGCTTGTTTCCGGTCAGTTTTCCGAGGCAGTTCAGAATGATGATCAGGTAATTATAAATAACTACGGTGGAGGTTACGATTATTATGATTCATATTCCGGCAGATTAAATATGTTCTACGGGAATTATTTTGATCCTTACTGGCGCGATCCATACTATTACGGAAGTTTCAGTTATGGATATCCTTATTCAGGTTTTAGTTTCGGTTTCGGATATCCTTACTTCAGTTTTGGCTTCAATTGGGGATGGCCTTACAGCTATCCATATTATACCCCTTATTATAATCCGTGGTATGGTTATTATCCATATTATCCTGCATATTGCTGCGGATATTATCCGGGATATGGTTATGATGACTATTATACAAGTTACGGACGGAGAGAGAGACCGAGCGAAATGTCTGCCAGAGCAGGAGAAAAAGCATCAGCCGGTGGTGGTGGTTATTCAAGGAGAGATGCTTCAACCTCAACCAGGGCATCAGGTTCAGGAAGTAGCTCAAGAAGTTATTCAGGTAATAATATTGCAGCTTCATCTACCGCAAGAAGAACAGATCCTGCCAGTGGTTCAGGTGTATCAAAATCAACATCTTCAACTGATCGGACATCTTCAGCAGGACGGACTATTTCCCAGGGTGCAAAAGGTGGAACTTCCCGCACCAGTGCTTCATCACAGCAGCAATCCGTCAGCTCACGACCTGAGTATAAGAATTCAAACAGGACATATCTGCCGAGCTACAACAGCCCGAGGATGAGTACAAGACCATCATATAACAACAGCAGAACAATAGGTTCTGAAGCTGGTACACGTTCAAACAGTAATGGAAGCTACAGCAGGACTCCTTCAGGAAGTTCTGGTCAGGGTAGCATCAGTAATTACAGAAGCAATCCTTCTTATAATAATAGTTCAAGGAGCTCTGTATCACGTTCCGGCAGCAGTCCGCAATATTCGGTTCCTGCAAGGAGAAGTGGAGAAGGCAGCAATATTTCATCAGGTTCATATAGTAGGCCATCTTCATCTTCAAATTATTCAGGTTCATCAAGATCTGAGTCAAGATCGTATTCGGGCGGAGGATCATACTCATCAGGTTCATCATCATTCTCTTCAGGCTCATCATCAGGTGGAGGTTCGCACAGTTCATCAGGTGGTTCATCATCGGGAAGAAGGTAAACTAATAACCGGTATTGTATATTGAAAAGAGTCATTCTAATTTAAGAGTGCAGGTATAGTCTTATAAAAAATAAACAGTTTTCAAATGAAAAAGGCAGCTTTGATAGCAGTATCAGTCGTTCTGGTGACAGGGATAATCAGAGCGCAGAATTTAGATGACGCATTAAGATATTCACAGGTCTTCTATTCAGGCACTGCAAGGTTTAATTCGATGGGAGGAGCTTTTACTGCTCTTGGAGCCGATCTTTCAACCCTGAGTCAGAATCCGGCAGGAATAGGAGTCTACAGATCATCCGAATTAAGTATTACACCGCAGTTAAATTATATACGTTCAACAACCAACTTTGATGGAACTACATCAGATTATCTCTATAACTTCAGCCTGAATCAAGGTGGATTTGTAAGAAATATGATAAAGAATGATGGCTCTACAGGACTGATTTCATTCAATTTCGGATACTCATTCAATATGACGAATAATATGAATCAGGATATACTGGTTGCCGGAATTAATAATTCAAGTTCAATTGCTGATTACTGGGTAAGTGATGCAAACGGATGGACGAAATTTCAACTTGGTGATGAAGCTCCTGTTGCGGCAATTGCATATGACACATGGATAATCGATTCATTGTCAGGTTCCTTAACTCAATATGGAACTGTGTTTTCAAATTATGGTGATGATCCTCCGTCTGTTTATGGACAGAGTGTAAGGAGATCCATATATTATGACGGGTATCTTGGAGAACATGCCATCTCCTTTGGCGGTAATTATTCAAATAAATTATTTTTCGGGGCAACTTTTGGGATAAATGTGCTTCGTTACAGCAGCTATTTTGAGCATGTGGAGACTACAGATGTAATGTTATCATCGAAATTTAAGAGCCTGGATTATATTGATTATTTTGATGACAGGGGAACCGGTTTCACATTCAAATTCGGACTTATTGCAAAACCTGTTGAGATGCTAAGGATTGGCTTGGCTTTCCACACACCTACATACTATAAAATAGATGAATATTTTTATGAGGATATATCATCAAAGTTCACTGACGGAGATACATATCATGCCCATAATGATCCGATGAGATTTAATTATGCTCTCAATACACCATTCAGATTTCTGGCAGGAGTAGGTGTGCAGGTACAGAAATTTGCACTTTTGAGCGCTGATTATGAATATGTTGATTACAATTCTGC